>OBXK01000016.1_pt1 | contig 161640 bp, 130 predicted proteins | sample 1501371 | NCBI WGS metagenome assembly OBXK01 (sample SAMEA2580154, study PRJEB22360) | human gut metagenome | biome: human gut; feature: human-associated habitat; material: faeces | place: Denmark | collected 2008/2010
ATACCGAAAAACCGGAGGGCCGTGAAACCGAACGACGCGGAGGGCTGGGTGAAGACCAGCGTGAGCCTTCGCGCCTCGACCCGACGCCGGCTCAAGGCCTGGGCCGCCGAGCATGACATGCGGATCCAGGAAGTGGTCGATGCCGCCCTCGAAACGTACCTGGGCCTGGAATAAGCTGTGAACCTATGAAAGGAGAACACATGACAGAGAAGGAAAAGGCCATCGAAGACGGGACCATCGAACTTCCGACCGGGCCCGCGGAGAAGAAGAAGCCGCATCGCGGAAGGATCGTCGTCATCACCGTCGCCGCACTCGCGCTGCTTGCGGCGGGAGGCATCGCCTGGAGGACGTACGAGGACCGCCTCATGGCCGAGGCCAGGGCGGACTGCGCGGCCGAGAGCGAACGTCTCCGCGTCGCGACGACCGCGTACGACGCGCTATTGAACGGCAAGGCCGCCAGCATGGCGAAGACCGACGTGAAAAGCGTGAAGGACGCGAAGACCCTTGACGTCCTGTCCAAGGCCATGAAGGCGTCCACGCCGAAGACCGTGTCCTGCAAAGCGGATTCGAGGCCCGGCGTGCAGGATGCCACGAAGGGCGTCACCGCGAACGCATCATGGTACAAGGCCCACACGAAGTCCCTGAACGGGCTGGTGAACGCGGTCGAAACGTCCAAACTCGACAAGACCGTGGACGACGCGAACGCGCTGTACAAGGAGACGGACGGCAGGGTGGCGGACGACAAGACCCGCGCAAGCCTGATGGACGCCATCAGAAAACGCGACGCGGACGCCATCGCGGAGGCCGTGAAGGAGGTCAACGAATCGAAGGCGGCGAAGGAGAAGGCCGACGCGGAGGCGAAGGCCAGGGCCGAACAGGAGGCCGCGGCTGCCGCCGCGCAGAAGGCGCAGGCGCGGCAGTCATGGCCCTCGTCCGGTTCAGGCCACACCGGCTACACCGGCAACGGTTATTCCGGCAACACGTCCACACCGAGTGGCGGCTCGCCCGGCTCCTCGTCATCGGGCGGATCGGCATGGACCGACCCCAACGCCGGAGCAGCGGACGGATTCGACTGGGATTATGTCGGACCCTCCGTGTGTGAGCCCGGCAAATTCTGCCCTCTCGTCTAGATTCTCCTTAACTTTCCCCTTTCAGGGCCCCGCGGCATCCGTCGCGGGGCCCTTCCCATCCCCGGCGGATGTCCAAACCGACGCCCCCCGGACGGTGGTTCCATGGTGTGCGTGCACCGGACGCGCCCGATATCGCATGTTATCGGCGCCCGCCCGCGTGGAACACCCGGACGGGCCCGCCCCACGGCGGACCGGGGGAACACGCGTTCCCCACGTCCCGCCCCGGCGGCACCGCCGGGGCGACCCGCAAGACAGGAATCCCTGAAAGGAGAGGGAACATTGGCTTCCGAAAAGAACGACAAGAAGCGCCGCGGGCTCAGGCCCCTGGTCGCCGGCATCGTCGCCGCGGCGACGCTGCTCTCCCCGTGCGTGGCGTACGCCGGCGAGGGCGGCGCGGGATCCGGGTCCGGCTCCGGCGGCGGCACCGGCATCGGCACCGGCAAGGTCAGCTGGGTCTACAAGGACTCCTGGGGCGCGCCCACCCGCGAGAACGCCGTCGCCGCGATGGCCAGCATCGGCGTGAGGAACCTCGGCGGCGCGCAGTCCAACCAGGCGATCGACCAGGCGCTGAACCAGGCGAACACGGAATGCGCGGACCGCTCCAAGGCCGACGGCCTGTCCAACGCCCAGTGCCGCCTCGTCGGCCTCGGCTTCGTCCACACGCCCGGCAGCGCTGGCGACTACTACACCGGCGCCAACGGCACCTTCAACGCCGACGTGTGGCGCGACGCCTACTTCGCGTCCGGCATCCCGAACAACACCTACACCTACCAGGGCGTCGGATACAAGACCTCCAGCCCGTTCGCTGACGGTACGACGACCATTAATGCATTGGCGTCCCGTGAGATGAACAAGGCGCCGGTCGCGGTCATCGCGATCGTGCTCAATCAGGCCGAACCGCCCGTGAACTACGACCTGGGCGTGTCCACCAAGGCGAACGGCACCACCACCAAGGCCGGCGACACGCGCAACGTGGCCGACACGATCACCACCAGCCGCAACGGCAGCCCGATCAGCGAGAACCTGACCGGCACCAGCACCCTGCGCTGGACAGGCGTCGACGGCACCACCCGCAAGGCCAGCAAGCAGTTCACCATAGGCAACCAGGCGAGCCAGGACGTGTCCTTCTCCTACAAGGACATGGACGCCTCCTGGAAGAGTTGGTCGGCCGGCAGGTTCGCGTTCGACGTGAGCTTCGCCAAGCAGGGCAGGATGAAGAACGCCGTGGCCCTGAACGGCGACAAGGACGCGAACGAGCAGTGGTCCGCGCCGCAGCTCCCGCCGCCCTCCAAGACGCTGACCGACGCGGCCGGCGGACAGGTCACGGCCCCGAACGGTCAGATCGCGTCCGGCAGCCTCTACACCGCGCACGTCAAGGCGCACAGCTCCGCCTCCGAGCATTTCTGGCTGTACGACACCATCGACGTGAGCTCGCAGCAGGTCGTGATCGGCGGCACCGAAACGGACGACCCGTCCAAGATCACCGTGACCGACGAGGACGGCAAGACCGTCCAGGCCGAGATCTCGATCGATGACGGCCAGACGGGCAAGCGCATCGTCAAGGCGCACGTCGTCAGGCCCGCGTCCGGCTGGTACACGCTCAACGTGCCCCAGGCGGCCAAGCCCACCGGCGCCGACTACGACATTCCCGACGATTCGAAGGCATGCTGGCAGGGCGACGGCAAGGACTGCCAGACCGGCAACAGCGAACAGGTCGGCAAGGTCACCCCGAAGCCCGACAAGGTGTGGGTGCTCGACCCCGACGGGGCGCTGAAGGCCGACGACCCGCAGCGCACCAACGACAAGGGCAGCGACAACCGCACGTTCGTGACCGGCGACGCGATCGGCGCCGTCGTCAACGGACGCATCCCCGCCCACCTCCTGAACCCGTTCACCAGCTACAGCATCCAGGACGACTGGACCGCCAGCAGCCAGTGGATCGACTGGGACCACAAGGACCAGGTGCGCGTGTACGTGGACGGCGAGGACGAGACCGCGAACTTCGACATCGCCATCGACATCGCGAAGCACACGACCACCGCGACCGCGAAGAGCGTCTTCCTCACCAGGACCGCGCTGGGCACCGCCGACCGCAAGGTCAAGCTGTACATCGGCGGCATCGTCAGGAAGGCCCCGAACGCCGACTGGGCGGCCGACCAGAGGAAACTGACCAACAAGGCGTCCGAGACGTGGAACAACGAGACCACCGGCACGAACGAACCGCCCGTCTGGGTGCGCAACCCCAAGCCCGACAAGGTGTGGAGCGTCGACGCCGCCAAGGCCGCGCAGTCGTCCGACCCCGCATGGACCAACAAGGCGTCCGACGACACGAAGACGTTCGTGCAGCGCGACACGTTCGCCGTGACCGTCAACGGCAAGCTCCCGGGGAACCTCTCCAGGAAGATGACCTCCTACGAGATCGGCGACGACTTCGCCAAGGCGGCCAAGTACATCGACCTGGACAAGGCCAGCGTCGAGGTCACCATCGACGGCAAGGACTCCACCGACCGGTTCGACATCCACAAGGAAGGCACGAAGGTGTGGGCCAGCGCCAAGCAGTCCCTGCTCGACACGACCTACAACACCGCCGCCGACCGCGCCGTGCGCATGACCGTCGAGGGCGCGTTCTTCAAGGGCGTGCTCAAGGCCGGCGAGAAGGTCACCATGACCAACGGCGGCTGGGAGAAGTGGAACGACCAGGAGATCCCGTCCAACGAGCCGCCCGTCAAGGAATGGAGCCCGAACCCGGACAAGAGCTGGATCCGCTTCGAGAACGGCAAATGGGAGGCCGTCATCGACCCGTCCGAATCCAACAAGACCGGCGCGGGCACCATGAAGTTCCTCGACGGCGACCAGGTCGGCAGCGTCGTCAACGGCACCATCGCCAACGACCTCGCCAAGGTCAACGACATCACCCTGACCGACGACTACGCCAAGGCCGACTACCTGTTCGACCTGACCGGCGACAGGAGCCGGATCCGCGTGTACGAGGCCGACGCGGCCACCGACGCGAAGTCCAGCGTCGCGGACATCATCAACACCGGCCGCGACGTGACCGACCGCTTCGACATCACCGTCAACGGCACCAAGGTCACCGCCAAGGCGCACGCCGACTACCTCGCGGAGCAGGTCGGCCTGAAGAACCCGAAGCAGATCGCCCTGTTCCTGCCCGGCACTGTGGACTTCGCGGACGGCAAGGGCGCGGCCCAGGTCCGCAAGGACTTCAACAAGGCCGCGGGCGACGAGCTCACGTTCTGCGAGAACCCCGACGGCTCCAAGCTGGCCAACTCGGGCAGCGAGAAGGTCAACGACGAGACCCAGCCGACCAACGAGCCGTACATCTGCGGCTACGTGCCGCCGGTCAAGAAGAAGGTCATAGCCGAAGGCAGCCAGGGCGGCGCGAACCAGGACGCGAACGACAAGGTCGTGTACCCGGGCCAAAGGGTCGAATACCGCCTGACCACGAAGCCGCAGCTGCCGGCCGACCTGGCCTACGACGTCGTGCACGTCCGTGACACCGACACGTACGACCAGTACCTGATCCCGGACAAGCAGACCCTCGAGATCACCGACCTCGTCACCGGCACCCCGCTCGTCACCGCCGACCCCCAGATGGGCGTCGAGGGCGACTACACGGCCGCATGGGACGACGCGAGCCACGAGCTCACCATCACCTACTCCGACAAGTACGTGCAGGAACACTGGACGAAGGGCTCGCACCCGCAGGTCCAGGTCCGCTTCGAGGGCACCGTGAGCGAGGACGCGCCCACGACCGTGAAGGTCGGCAACCAGTGGGCGCTGACCCTGAACGGCAGCGTCACCCCGTCCAACATCGTGGAGAACAACCCGCCCAAGCACGACCCGAGCAAGAAGGACACCCAGTCCTCCGCGCAGGGCGACCCGACCGTCACCATCGACGGCAAGACCATGCTGCTCGGCGACACCGGCAACTACACGGTCACGCTCGACCTGAAGCAGAAGGACAACGCGTACCGCGTGTGGCGCGCCGGCATCACCGACGACTACGACGAGCAGTACGTGAGCATCCTCCCGTCCGACATCGAGGTGCTCGACCAGTCCGGCGAGGACGTGACCGGCAGGTTCAACGTCCAGGTCCGCGACGGCGTCGCCTACGTGTACGCGAAGACCGTGGACACGTTCGTGCCGAAGACCGGCAGGACCATCCCGGGCGACCCGCAGCCCGAGGACCTCGCCGCCTACGCCTCCGCGAGCGGGCACGACCCGCTCAACGAGCCGGCCATCGACCAGACGCTGCTCGGCCAGGAATACCAGGTCGTCATGCCGTACAAGGTCGTCAAGGTCACGGACGGCTACACCGTCAGGAACAAGGCCGTCCAGGTCACCAACGACACGAAGGCCGAGACCAACGAGGTGTCCAACCCGCTCAAGCCGGTCAACCCGGCCAAGGACGTGACCGTCAAGGTCGGCGGCGATTCCGTCAACGGCAAGAGCGTGTACGAGGGCCGCACGTTCCTCTACAGGCTCGATTCCAGCGTGATCCCCGCCGACCGCGCCTACCCGGCCGTCGACAAGTGGTCCATCACCGACCAACTCGACGTCGAGCACGACCAGTACACCGGCCAGTGGGCCGTGTACGCGACCCGCGACCTGCACCGCGACGGCGAGATCATCGCCGCCAAGGGCGCGAAGCTCGCCGGCAGCGGCTTCGACGGCTCGAAGTTCGGCGGCGACCTGTTCACCGCGTCCGCGGACGACCAGGGCGTCGTGACCGTCGAGGCCACCGAGGCCTACCGCAAGCTCGTCTCGGCCGACACCGCCCACGAGAACGGCTGGCGCGCGTACATCCAGTGCAAGCGCATCAAGACCGCCGACCGCGTCGAGAACCGGTTCACCGAGCACTTCAACGGCAAGGACCTCGAATCCAACGTCGTGTGGACCCGCACGCCCGACATGACCCCGAGCCTGCACCTGGAGAAGTACGACGCGGAGTCCGGCGAGAAGCTCGGCGACCGCGACGACGTCAAGCAGGCGCTCAAGATGGACGGCGACTCGTTGGAGATCGCGTTCAAGATCACCAACACCAGCAAGGTCGATCCGACGACCGGCGAGGGAGCGTGGTTCCAGGCCAAGGACCTGAAGCTCACCGACGGCACCATCGCCGGACTGGGCAAGGTCGAGGACATCAGGGCCCCGGCCAACTGGGACACCCTGGTCCTCAAGCCCGGCGAATCCGTGACCGTGACCGGCACCCTCAAGGGCGTGACCGAGGGCGGCCACCACACCGACCGCGCCAAGGTCACCGGCACCCCGCTCGTCGAATGCCCCGTCACCGACCAGCTCGGCGACCAGTCCGGCAGGACCGAGGGCGACCAGGCCGTCGACGGCGACGCCGGCAAGGCGGAAGGCCTCAAGCAGGTCACCGTCTCCGGCCGCACCCTGTGCGAGGACACCACGGTGGACTCCAACCCGGACGACTGGAACGGCTACCGTCCCAAGCCGCTCGCCATCACCGGCGCGGGCATCGTTCCGATCGTCCTGGCCGTGCTCGTCGCGGTCGGCGGCGGCGCGGGCCTGCTGATCGCGTCCCGCCGACGCGCGGCGAAGGCCCCGGCCGACACCGAGGGCTCGGAGGAGTGATCCGACGAACCTGACCCCGGGCCCGCGGCGGACCGTTCCCCATGATCCGCCGCACGGGCCCACGGGCGCGCTCGGATCCCTTCCCTTCCCGGACGCGTCCAAGGCCCCACCGGCGAACGGTCGGCGGGGCCTTTTCCATACCATCGTCCGAGCCTCTTCGGGTTCGTCGGGAACGTCCAAACCGGAGCCTTCTCGACGGCCATACCGTGGTCATGTCATTCAAAACAAGTCGAAAGGAAAACATCATGTACGGAATCACCATCGCGGCAGACAGCGGCAGCGTCGTCACCAGCGCGTTGCAGCTTTTCAGCCAGTTCGCCATCATCGGCGGAGGCCTGTGGGCCGTGTGGGGCGTGGTCACCCTGGCGGGCGGCCTGAAGGACCAGAACGGCCCCGCCACCCAGTCGGGCGTCTGGCAGGTCGTCGGCGGCGGCCTGATCATCGCGGCCGCGGCCCTGTTCTCCAACATCGCCCTGTAGACGGGAGGCCACGCATGGTCGATTTCATCGTCGGCATCCTCAACTCGATAGGGTCCGGCGTCGGCGACGACCTCGTGGCCGACCTGCTGAAGACCCCCGCCGAATACAACGCGGACATGTACCAGCTGAGCCTGACCGTCGCCCGCTCGGCGGTCAAACCTATAGCCAGCACGATACTGGCGATCATGTGCGTCCTGGAACTCGCCAGGGTCAGCACCCGGGCGGACGGCGACCGAGAGCTGGGCGTCAAGCTCGTCGCCATGGCGATGTTCAAGCTCACGCTCGTGTTCACCGCGGCCCAGCACAGCGAGCTCATGCTCCAGGCCATCGACGAGATTGGCGACAGCGTGCTCGGCGGCATCCAGTCGTCGGTGGACACCAGCGGCGCGTCGTCGGGCCTCGGCCTTGGCGACAGCATGCGCGACGCCATCGACTCCGCCGGCTGGATGGGCCAGATACCGTGCCTGATCCTGCTGCTCATCCCGTTCCTCGTCTCCAAGGGCGCGACCATCGTCGTCACCGTCGTCATCCTCCTGCGTTTCGTGCAGATATACATGCTCACCGCGTTCAACCCGCTGCCGATCGCGTTCATCGCCCAGGAGGAGACCCGCCAGTGGGGCATCAACTACTTCAAGCAGTACGCGTCGCTGGTGTTCCAGTGCGCGACCCTGTATCTGGCGATCCTCATGTACCGCACGCTCGTGGGCGGCACGCTCAACCCGAGCAAGTTCAAGGACGGCGACAGCCTCTCCGGCTGGGTGATGGGCAACTTCACCGGCCTGCTCCTGGCGAGCGTCATGCTCATCGGCGTCGTCATGGCGGCCAACTCCGTCGCCAAGAAGCTCTTCGGCGGCGAATGAAACACAACGCAATCCACGAAAGGAAGCAATCATCATGGCGTTGCAGATGCCCGTCTACAGGGAATTGACCACCATCGAATCGAAGGTGTTCATGGGAATGAGCTGGCGGCAGTGCCTCGCCGCCGTCATCCTCGCCGTCGTGTGCGGGGGAGGGTACATCGGCCTGTGGCTCGGGTTGGGCATGGACCCCAACCTCGCCATGTACCTGATCTTCCCGCCCGGCCTGCCCGTGGCCATATGGGGATGGGTGAGGCCAAAGGGCCTCATGCCCGAGAAATACCTGAAATACATCCTGCGCCACTACACGCAGCGCGAGGTCTACCTGCTCGACGGTCCGGGCAGACCATACCGCACCGGCGCGAAACCAACGATCAAGGAAAGGTGAGGAATGTTCGGAAAGAAGAAAGCCCCGGTGGCCGCGCCGGCCGAAGGCGGTGCCGAAGCCAGGGCGAAGGCGCGGAGAAAGAAGGCGACGCGTCTGCCGAAGGGCGTCAAGCAGCTCATCGGCTACGACGCGATGCTGCGCAACGGGACCGCCAGCCTGGGCGACGGGCGGTGGAGCGCCACCATCCTCTTCCAGGACATCAACTACCAGCTGAGCCCGGAATCCCATCAGATGGAGATCATCGACCGGTGGGCCAAGCTCATCAACAGCTTCGAGGACGGGCAAAGCGTGCAGATCGCCTCCTACACGCGCTCACGCGGCGTGCGGGAGATCCTCGCCGACGTGATGATGGACGAGACCGGCGACAGCCTCGACCACTACAGGCTCGACTACAACCGCCTCGCCCAAGGCAAACTCGAATCCGTCAGCCGCAACACCAGCACCGTCAAGACCCTGACCGTCACCGTCCGCGAAAGCGACGAGCAGGCCGCCGTCGCGAGCCTGAACGCCCTGTGCAACAACCTCGTCAGCCAGATGCGCTCCATCGACGCATGCAAGGCCACCCGGCTCGACCGCGAGCACCGGCTGCGCCTCATGGCCGAGGTGCTCCGGCCCGGCGAGGAGTTCCGGTTCGACGAACGCCGTTTCGAGCATCAGCCCGGCAAACCCGACACCAAGGACCTCGTGTGCCCGTGGAGCATCGACGCGCGAAACCCGACCATGCTCGACATCGAATCCCTGGACTCGAAATACCTGCACCGCACCATGTGGGTGTCCGGCCTGCCGCCGGAACTGTCCGACCAGCTGGTCAACGACCTGACCGGACTGCGCGCCCGCGTCGACGTGAGCATCCACCTCGCGCCCATGGACCGCGGCGAAAGCATGACGCTCGTGCGCCGCAAGAACGCCGAGGTCAAGATGCAGATCATGGATCAGCGGCGCACGAACCGCAAGCAGGGCCTCGACCCCGACGACCTTCCCGACGACCTCGCCGACCAGCAGGAACAGCTCGGCCAACTGCGCGACGAGCTGCGCTCCACCAACCAGAGGCTCGTGGACTCGATCATCGTGATCGGGGTGTCCGCGGCAAGCCAGGAGGAGCTGGAGGTCGCGTGCAGGAACGTGAAGGCCAAGGTCAACGCGCAGTCGTGCACGGCCGAGAGCCTCAAGTTCATGCAGATGGAGGGTTTGACGGCCGAGCTGCCGCTGGGCAACAACCCGCTGCCCATGAAACGCACCCTGACCACGAACAGCGCGGCCATCCTCATCCCTTTCACCACGCAGGAGGTGTTCGAGCCGCACGGACTGTTCTACGGAAGCAACGCCCGCTCCGGCAACCCGATCCTCGCGGACCGGCGAAGCCACATGAACTCCAACGGATTCGTGCTCGGCACGTCCGGCGGCGGCAAATCCTTCACCGTCAAACAGGAGATCGCCGGCATGTTCCTCAACCGTGACGACGAGGTCATCGTCATCGACCCGGAACGCGAATACCTCGCCCTCGCGGCCGCGTTCGGCGGACAGATCATCCAGATCAGCGCCGGCACCGGCACGCTCGTCAACCCGATGGACATCGTCCTGGAGGACGATTCGGCCTCCGACCCCGTCAAGGACAAGACCAACAACGTGGTCTCCATGATCGGCGCGCTCATAGGCGGCATCGACGGCCTCGACCCGCTCCAGAAGGGACTCGTCGACCAGTGCGTCAGCAACCTGTACACGCGTTACCGCAACCAGGGCGGGGGAGTGGTCCAGCCCACATTGCAGGACCTGCACGACGAATTGCAGGCGGGCGGCGACCAGGTGAGCCGGTACCTTGCCGACGCGCTCAACCCGTACATCACCGGCTCCATGAGCGGCTTCAACGGGCAGACCAACGTGGACCTGTCCAACCGGTTCACCGTGTTCGACGTGTCCGGCTTGTCCGGCGAGCTGCGCACGTTCGGCATGATGGTCGTCATCGACCAGGTGTGGAACCGCGTCATCCGCAACAAGGCCAACGGGCGGCGCACCTGGCTGTACGTCGACGAGTTCCACCGCTTCTTCTCCAACCAGTACGCCGCCGCCCAGTTCAAGGACATCTACAAGCGTGCCCGCAAATACGGGCTCGGCGTCACCGGCATCACGCAGAACGTCGAGGAGATCCTCGACCTGCAGGACGCGCGCGAGATGCTGTCCAACAGCGATTTCCTCATGCTCCTGAGCCAGAACAGCACCGACGCGGACGCCCTGTGCGAGCTGCTGACCCTGAGCGAGGAGCAGCGCCAGTACTTCACCGGCGTGCTGCCCGGCCAGGGACTCATGAAGATCGGCAGCGCCTACGTGCCGTTCGACGGTCGCATCCCCGCGGGCGGCGACCTCTACCGTCTGTACTCCACGACCTTCCAGGAAGGAAAGTAAACGCATGAGCGGAACCCAAGCCCACCACGCCGGAGGCACACGCGCCCGCATCGGACGCGCGGCCACCGGCGTGGTGTCCAGCGCCGCGCAGTTCGGCGCGGACCGGACCGACATCGCCGATCCCATGGGTCACACCGCCGCCGAGATGGCGGGACGCGCCGGCATGTACGGCATGTCCTCCACCATGCACGGCGTGGGCTGGACGGCCGGCAAGGCGCGGCGCATCATGAACCGCGGCAAACGCGCCCTGCGGTCGGGCAAGGGAATGCGCAAGACGGCCGGCAAACCCAAGGCGCTGTCCGAGGCGAAGCCCAGCGATAAGATCGGCAGGTTCGCCGCGAAAGGCAAGGCGAGCCGGCGGATCGGCAAGCACATAGGCGCGGGCCTTGGAAAAGCCGGCCGGAGCGTCAAACGGATGGGATCCACCGGCATGGGCTGGATGGACGAAGCTGGCGCAAGGCTCACCACTGCCGACGACGACTTCGCGTCGAAGCTGGGAAGCACCACACGCGACCTGTCCTTCAAAGCGGCACGCGCGGGCGTGAAAGGCGTCAACTCGTCGGCCAAATTCATCTGGCGGCACCGCCGCGCGCCCGTCAAGGCGGTACGCGGAGCGAAAGCCACCGGACAGGCCGCCGTGCGCGCCGCCCGCGCCGCCGCGAACTTCGTGCGCATGGCCGCGTCCCGCGTCATCGCAGGAGCCGCCTCCATCAGCCTTCCCATCATGCCCGTCATCGCGGCCATGCTCGCGGTGCTCGGCGTGCTCCTGGCCGTCATGGGCGCGTTCCTGGGATCCAGCGCCAGCGAATCCACGGTCGCGGGCATGCCCGCGGAATACGAGGCCGACGTGATCCGCGCCGGATCCATCTGCCAGGTCGTCACGCCGAGCATCATCGCCGCCCAGATCGACCAGGAGTCCAATTGGAATCCGAATGCCGGCAGCTCCGCCGGAGCACAGGGCATCGCACAGTTCATGCCGTCCACATGGGCGTCCGCGGGCAAGGACGGCGACGGCGACGACAAGGCCGACATCTGGAACCCGCACGACGCGATCTGGAGCCAGGGCAACTACATGTGCGGCCTCGCCTCGCAGGTCGAGACGGCCAAGAAGTCCGGGAAACTGACCGGCGACACGCTCCAGCTGACCCTCGCCGCCTACAACGCCGGCCTTGGCAGCGTCCTGAAATACGGCGGCATACCGCCCTTCACGGAGACCACCAACTACGTGAAACGGATCGTCGACCTGGCCCGGACCAAGTACACCTCCTCGGGCGGTACCGGCGATTCGGGTCCGACCGTCGGCGCGCTGAGCCCGAAACTCGTCATGAGCGACAGCTGGCACGTGAACATTGAGGCCATGGGCCTGCACTACACGCGCTTCCCCGACTACGACACCTACCAGTGCACCTGGTGGGCCGCGATGCGACGCAACCAGATCGGCAAACCCGTCGACGCGCACATGGGCAACGGAGGCCAATGGAACGACACCGCAGCCCGCCTCGGATACAAGGTTGGCCGGAGCCCGAAGCCCGGCGACGTGATCTGCTTCGAGCCCGGCGTGCACGGCTCCAGCGGATACTACGGCCATGTCGCGGTCGTCGAACAGGTCAACTCCGACGGCTCGATCCTCATCAGCCAATCCGGCAAAGGCTGGATGGCGGTCGTCACCGAGACGATCAGCGCGTCCGACCTCAAGGCCATGGGCGGCGGCGTCAGCTTCATTCACTAGGAAGGAAAGGGAAATGGACGAGCGCAAAAGGAACATCCTCATCATCGCGGCCACGACCGCGGCCGTCGTTCTCATGGTCGTCGCGAACATCGCCTTCATCCTCATGCATCCGTCCGGCACGGAAAATCGGAACAAGCTCGCGGCATCCGACGTCAAGGCGGAGACGTCAACGTCCACGCCGGCCGCAAGACACCAGAAACCATTGGAGGTATGCGAGAAGCTCGCCCCGAAGGCCGCCGCCACATACACCTCCAAGGCCGCCGACCGCGACCGGCTCATCAAACGATACTTCGCATCCGACGCGCAGGGCCTGAACATCCCCATCGACCGAATCGCCGACCAGCCCGACGTACAGGCATCCGGCGGCATGAACGCCGGCACCTCCACGACCGCGACGTGCAGCGTCTGGACCGGCCTTGAATCGCCATGGACCCTCACATGGCGATGGACCGCCGACAAGGGCTGGAAATGCACCGGCATCAGCGGGCCGCTCGAAGGCGCGTACACCGTCCTCGGCGACAAGGCGCCGGAGGAAGACAAGGACGACGAGAAATGATCAGGACCGACAGGAAGACGGGCGAGCCGATCCTCAGCCCCAAACTCACTGCCGACCATCTGCACGCCATGGCCAACGACCCCGGCTGGCGCCCGTGGATGCGCCTCATAGCCGAACACCCGCACGCATGGCCGGCACTCATCGACTGGTGGCACAACGCGCAGACACAGGGCTTCGACGCGGCTGGAGCGGCGCCGAAGCCTCCCGAATCCATGCGCCGTCGCCGCCGCGTCGCCATACCATCCGCGCCACTGCCGCCGGAAGACGAACCAGAACAGGAACCCGAGCCGGCATCTATGGACGAGGAGCCATCCCGGTCGCAATCCTCCGTTTCCGGTTCTTCCCACGAACCGGAAACGGAACAGTCCCATCCCGACGATTCCGCGGAGAAGGCCCCGAAGGACGCCGACGGCGATTTCGCGGCACTCGAACAGGTCGCCGACCCGGAGCCAACCGCAATGAGCCTCCCGCCCATATCGGAACCGGAACCGACGGAAACCGGGAAGACCGAGAGACCAGGAGGGCTGTCGGCGGCCGTCACCTACTCGGCCGACCTCGACGATCTGAAGGTTCGCCGCGTCTTCCCGGTCGGGAAAGCGCTCGTCGCGATCGTCATGGCCGCGAGCCTCATCGCCGTGTCCTGGATAGGACCGCAAATCAAAACCCGCCACGCCGCCGCCGTGCGGCAAGAGGCGCATGAGACCGCAATCAGCGCATGCGACTCGGCCGAAGCGACACGCAAGACCGTCCAGTCCGACCTGGACAGGACCACGGCCAAAGCCTCCAAACTACTGAAGGACACCAGTCGCGGCCAGGTCGCGGATCCCAAGACGCTTGACGCGTTGAATCGGCTCCTGGACGCAAAGACGACCACAATCAAGGGTTCCTGCGCGCCCGACGCCGCCGCATCAGACGTGGACAGGACCACTGAGGCGCTGCGCAGAACGACCAAAGAGCTCAAGAACCGTCTCACCGACCTCAAGACCGCAACCAAGGCCGTCACCGACAGCAAACTCGACAAGACCGTCGACGACGCGAACGCGCTGTACAAGGAGACGGACGGCAGGGTGGCGGACGACAAGACCCGGGAGATCCTGCTGAAGGCGGTCAAGGCCCGTGACACGGACGCCATCGCGAAGGCCGTGAAAGAGGTCAACGAATCGAAGGCGGCGAAGGAGAAGGCCGACGCGGAGGCGAAAGCCAAGGCCGAACAGGAAGCAGCCGCGGCTGCCGCCGCGCAGCAGCAGGCGCAGGCATCGCAATCCCAATCGGCTCCACAGCGGCAAACGCCCTCATATTCGGGAGGAAGCCAATCGCAATCCCAAGGAAGTTCCGGATCCGGTTCCGGAACCGGACGACGCCCGTCTTCGGGAGGCTCGTCGTCCTCCGCCAATACGGTCGGAGCCTCGCCGGGATGGTCCGTGCCCGCGCCATCAGACGAGGGCACCGGCTTGCCCGGCAACGATCCGGGGCTCTGACCGGTAGAGCACCCGCCGCGCCAGAGTCTCAGGTTTTGGTTAATGCAATCTCCGGCGTATTGTTGTGCTTGGCCATTGTAGATCGCTTAATCGTCGCGTTGGCGACATTTATGCGGCTAAACGCAGTCGGCTCGTATCGTGGCTGCGTTTAGCCGTTTTCCGTTTTTGATCGCGGTTATACGGTTTCGTCGTGAACGGTGATGGGTGATGGGAGCCTCGTCGAAACTGATTCGGGAACGCGCTCTTTCATGAGTGTCAGCCAATGCGAGGCCGTTCGCAGGGGAAAGCCGAAGACTTCATGCTCTCTCCGGCAGACGGACAACGCGAGGTTACGCACCCAGTCGGCGACCTCCTCGTATGTTGGCTGCACTGACTCATGTATGGGTGCTCTCAACCGCTGGCACAGCTCCTCCAAGTGTGCGCGGTGTTCGGGATCATCAAGCTGAATCTAACGGGTGTGTTGTACTTTCAATTAGATAACGGGGAGAGGATAACACTGAGGTCTGGGGATATCATTGGACATAGGATAAGGTAATGAATTGAGTTTGTTTTGGTGGAGCGGAGGAACTATTTATGGAACGTATAAATGTCGATGTATCGGATTTATGTCTCTGGGAGACGAACCCGAGAGTTGAACCATCAATCGACCAGATGGATGAACTCAATAAAATCTATAACTTCAGCGCACAGTCTCAATCGACATCAAAGCGGCAATTGATGAATCTTGCATCGTCAATAGCGGAGAATGGCTATCAGAACGATGTTGAGCCGATCCTTGCGACAAGGGCCGGCGACAAGTATGTGATTCACGATGCGAATAGGAGATTGTCTGCAATCAAATTGCTGCAAAACCCAGATTGTTACCGTGAACTTCTTGATGACCGGGATTACAAGAGATTGAAGAACCTTGTTGCGGAATATCCGCAGAACATTCCGAGCAGTCTGGACATCGTTGTTTTCGGCGACGATGAACAGGATGAGCTGAGGGAAATCCTCAATCGAAAGCACAACGGCCCTCAGGACGGTGCCGGCACGATTCCATGGAGCACTGAGGCCAAAGCCCGCTTTTCAGGAAAGCAGACGTTTTCGGACAAGCTTGAAACGCCGTTCCAGAATCAGTTTGGAGATTCCTTGACAAGCTATCTCGGAGGTTCGAACGCTACGACCAGCACGAGAAGGGTTTTCAACTCGGCTCCGGTCAAGGAATATCTTGATATCAAGAATCCGGATATAATAACCCCCGAGCAACTGGACAAAGTCAAAGAACTTGCTGATGAGGTTAAGGGGTATTGTCAAGAGAACGGCACCCTTATTTCGCGCCTCAAGAACGATGTCATCAAGCAGGACATAATCATTCCTCTTCAGGAAAAAGGCCAAGGAACGGTCAGGTCGCCAAGACTTGCCGCGAAACGTCTCAATCATGATTTCGCCAGCAAGTTCGCCACAAATCGAGACCGGCACCTCGGTGCGATGTACAACAATCCGGAATGGATGACCGACGCGCCGGAATTCGAAGACACGAACTTTATGCTTTCCGCTTTGAACGCATATGGAGTACTGGAGGACGACAGCACCAAAAGATGGGCGAAAGCATTCTTGATTGCGCCGGCGATACGTGTGATCTTCGAACTGTCACTTCTTGCATTGGACAAATCCTGCGATGAGATTCATCTTCCCAACATAGGGGTCAGCGCAAAGCATAAAGAGAACGTCTCATATGTCCATAGACTGTTTAAAAACAACAAATTCCAAGACTATCTGCAGGCCGGGAGGATTGTATTCGACACCTACCAAGAGGCTCATAGTGTAATCGAAAATACCGATTTCGGCGAGTCCGTTGAATACTCATCGCTTGGGTCGCACAAGTCTATGAAGGATTACGACATAGATACCATCATGAGGCTGTCGAATGATGCGGTATTGTTTGCTATGCTCTGTCAGCAATATGTGCAGTTCAAAAAACAGGGCGTATGACTCGAACGAACTGGCCAAAATGGGAATCTTCTAATATCATTCATGTTTATGGCGCAAAGCAAGCTGACAAACGGTTCCAATACCCCGTTGCGATACCCCGGCGGGAAAGGCAAAATCACACGTTTCGTGGCAAACGTGTTGGAGACTAACCATATAACCGGAACCTATATCGAGCCTTTTGCAGGCGGAGCAGGCGTCGCTATCAATCTTTTGTTGTCGGGTCGTGTAGATGCAGTTATTATCAACGACCTTGATGACGGCGTATATTCGTTTTGGTATTCTCTTGTCAACGAACCCGAATATCTACTACGTGAAATCGACCGCGTCCCCTTTGACTATTCGGATGAAAAGCCCACGGCTCAATCTTCGAAATACTCGGAATACTGGAAGGCTATCAGGAAAAGATACGATTTCAACCATTATTCGGATATTCGACGGAAAGGATTCGACTTCTTCATGCTTAATCGCATGAACGTAAGTGGCGTCATCAAAGGTGGGCCGATAGGAGGTGCCGCCCAAGACGGGAAATACAACATTTCTTCTCGATTTAACAAAAGCACACTCAAGAAGAGGATAGAGCGAATAGCAGCGGAAAGAGAGAGAATCACTGTTAGCAACCTAGAGGCCAGCCATTTCTTCAAATTGCTTTCTGATGGCAAATTCTGCGATATGAAGAACAGTTTCATATTTGCGGATCCTCCTTACTATGTGCAGGGACGGAATCTTTATAATTCATATGCAACCGCAACCATCCACTCTCTGGTTGCGAAGCGCCTCGTCGCTGAGCCGGATTGGAACTGGATACTCACTTATGACAAAGCGCCTCAAATATGCAGGTTGTATTCCGATAAGAACGTTAAACAATATGAATATCAGATAGCTTATTCAGCGAATAAAAGAGGATACTATTCTGAATATATGTTCGCATCGAGAAAGATGACCATGCAATCATATGCCAACGTGACTCTTAGTCAAATAAGTGACGAGGGTAACAACACCTTGTCATAATTATGTGGATGCTTCGGGTTTGTCCATTGTCGGCATCTAACTCGTATCCGTCGCATGATATCGCGCTGTACAAGGAGACCGACGGCAAGATGGCGGACGACAAGACCCGGGAGACCCTGCTGAAGGCGGTCAAGGCCCGTGACGCAGACGCCATCGCGAAAGCCGTGAAAGAGGTCAACGAATCGAAGACGGCGAAGGAGAAGGCCGACGCGGAGGCGAAGGCCAAGGCCGAACAGGAAGCAGCCGCGGCTGCCGCCGCCGGAAGCCACGCTTAGTGAGCTGAATGTGATTCGGGTCGCGGTAGCTAACTCGATACAGTTTGTCGCCGGACTTGGTGTTGTAAGAATATATGGGCATGATTTGGCTGTCTCCTTCGACGTTGCCGAAGGAGACAGTTTTATTCCAGAAGCTTCTTTAGAGAGATGCCAGGAGCTGTGTCGAGTTCGGTTTCGTCGTGAACGGTGATGGGTGATGGGAGCCTCGTCGAAACTGATTCGGGAACGCGCTCTTTCATGAGTGTCAGCCAATGTGAGGCTGTCCGCAGAGGGATACCGAAGACTTCCGTCAAACGTTTCGTTGCGGGACCTTTGTTGAGCTGAGCGACCGAATAGACTCGTGAGGCCCATTTCAAGGTGTCGGGTGTAGGGCCTTGCTTGCGGAGCGCGGGAAAATCAACGCTGCTCAGCACATCATGTTCCCAATCCGGCAGTGGGCCGAAGATATTGGTCCCGCTGTCCGTGATCTCATAAGACCACAGTGGGGGATGATAAGAACGGATGATCTGCTCGATGGGCAGCCGTGCGATGTCTCTGATTTTAAGTTCGCGCGTGGTGCCGATCTCGCAGTTCCGCAACACGATGCGCCGCTCTTCCTCGCTGTACCCCATGTGCAGGCGGATGTCGTATTTTCCGATGCGGTCCTCCATCGCACGGATGCAATAGTCGGCTCTGACAGCGATTCCCGGGGCGATGGAGACGAATGATGTACGGTCCATGCGATCCAAATTCGTGGAGACAATGAACTTGTAGCTGTTGGGCTTCATGCCGCTGCCTTCCATTCTTTGGAGTGCTTGAGCGTGGATTTCGGTCTGGTGATGGTGGTTCCCGGCCATGCCTTGCGGCTGAGGAACGGGTGGAGTCCACGCAGGTTGTAGATGCATTTGTCGTTGTCCAATTGGGCGAGCTCGTCGGGCGTGAGGAGTTCGCGTCCGGTGCGCTGGTAGTTGGTGGTGTGGCTGCCGGACACGCCCTTCGAATCGCTGGTGGTGCGGATGTCGATGGTCTCCTTGCCGAGCAGTTTGCTGAGCCATTCGGTGGTGGACTGCTCGTTGCCACCGAGGAAGAGCACACTGTCGCAGTTGCCGACGATGGTCTCCCACGAGTCCTTGTACATGGTCTTCAATTGGGCGATGGTCTGGAGGATGATGCTGACGCTGACCTTGCGCGAGCGGATTGTGGCGATGAGCTTGTCGAAGTTGGGGATGCGCCCCACGTTGGCGAACTCGTCGAGGAAACAGTGCAGTGGCGTGGCGAGGCATTCGCCGGGGTAGGTGCGGCAGCGGCGGATGATGCTGTCGAAGAGGCATTGGTAGAGGATCGCGGCCAGGAAGTTGAAGGTCGGGTCCTCGTCGGGCAGCGCGAGGAATATGGCCGTCTTCCCGTTGGGACGTCTGTAGCCGCCCTCGTGCTCGTCCTGGTATCCGCCGATCCGGTCGATGCCGAGGTTGTCGTCGGAGAGGATCTCCCTGACCGGGCCGACGGTCAGTGGGGCGAGGCGCACGCCGAGGCTGATGATGATGCCCTTCTTGGTCTCTCCGGCGCCCTGGGTGAAGGGCCGGTACTGGCGGGCGGCGAACTTCAGGCCCTGGGCGAGACGCCATGCCTCCCGCAGGTCCGGGTCGTCGTGGTCCGCGCCCTCGCGTTCCCATTCGGCGCGGGTCTCCTCGTATATTTCAGTGGCGGTCCGGGCGACGGCGTCGACCTGGCTTTCCTTGGTCTCGTCCTGTTCGCTGGCCTCGAGCAGGTCGCGCATGTCGGCCACCGCGTTGAGGGTCTGGCCGGCTTCGATGTTCAGGCAGTCCTTGAGGATGTCGTCGGGCAGGTAGTAGACGAACGCGGTGAGCGCGGTCAGCAGGCTGCGTTCGGATTTGGTCCAGAAGTCGTTGGTCTGGTGCTCCTTGGGTGTGGAGCCGTTGGTGTTGTCCATGATGTTGGTGACCAGGCGCATTATCGCCACGTCGGGCTTGTCGGGGTCGATGTAGCGCATGGGGTTGAATTTCGTCCAGCTGGTCAGGTCCACCAGGTCGAGCTGTTTGACCGTGTATCCCATTTTCTCCAGTTTTCCACCGGTCTTCGCGTAGAGTTCGCCCTTGGGGTCGGTGCACGCGTAGTTCATGCTGCCTTTGAGGATGTTGGGGATGACGTGGGTGGCGGTCTTGCCGGAGCCGGAGCCGCCGATGACGGCGGTGTTGAGGTTGCGTCGCGTGGCCTGGGCGTCGAGGCTCAGGCCCTCGGTGGCCGTCATCTGGAGGTTCTGCCTGGTGTCGCTGTCGGTGTATGGGGCCATCTCCCGGCTGGTGGACCAGCGTGCGGACCCGTATTCCTCGCCTTCGCGCCAGTTGCGTTGGCTCATACTCCACCGGTAGAGGTGGAACAGGCCGACCGCGCCCGCGCCGCCCAGTCCGCATAGGAGGCTGGTCCGGTCGAATCCCAGGGCGGTCGGATGCTGGAGCATGGTCGTCATGCCATCCATGATCCGTTCGATGCTTTCGCCGGCCGCGATGCCGGCCTGGACGCGTGCGGCCGCGAGGTCGGCGATCCAGAATCCCGCGAGGATGGTCAGCGTCCTGACGACGATTCCCCTTATTCGTTCCATGATGGTTCCTTTCTATTGTTTTCTTTCATCGAGGTTCGCTTTGAGTTTGGTTTTGAACCGCTCGTACAGCGTCTTCCTGCTGGTGATCCTCGCGCCGTCCGAGCTGGTCCCGGTCTTGGCGTTGTCGCCGTCGGCCTGCGCCGCGTCCTTCGGGGACGTGAGGGGCGTGACGGTGGTCATGCCGTCCGGCGTGACGTCGATGCTGAATGGTTGGCCGTCGGCCATGAGCGTGGACATGAGCCGGCCGGTGCGGCTGTGGATGTCGATCCATTCGCCGGCACCGGTCTTGTCCGGCCTGGTGGCGCTGACGGTGGTCCGTGTCATCGCTTTCCGTCCGGCTCGTCGTGGCTGGGGTCGAATGCGAGGCTTGTGGCCTCGATGTCGATGCCGGATTCCTCGTCTCCGGCGGTGCCCTTGACCATGAGGCGGGCTCCCTTGTGCGCGTTGCGGCCGATGTTCTCCGAGTGATCCCCGCCGCTGGCATGGATGGTGATCTTTCGCCCGTTGCCGTCCGGATCGACCAGTGCCTCGAGCAGCCAGTCGTCGTGTCCTCCGTGTGGTTGCGGGTCCCTGATGAGCGTGCCCTCGAACCAGATGACGGGCTCCGTGGCGCGCTGTTCTTCCGTTGCCATATGTTCCTCCTATAAGGTGAGGGGCGGCGTGCGAAGCCGCGCGCCGCCCCCGGTGGGTGTGTGGGCCTACAGTCCCAGTCCGTGGCGTTTGGGTGTGTGCTGCTCCCGCGCGGGCGCCGGGCGTTCCGGCTCCGGCCGGTCGAGGTCGCGGCCTCGTTCCGGCTCGTGCTCCTTCAGCTGGTCGAGCTGGTGCAGCGTCCAAGTGGACAGTTCGCCGTCGTATGACGCGCGGGCGAGGATCTCGTCGCGGTTCTCCCAGACGAGCTGGTCGGCCTGCTGTTGGGTGACGCCCGTCCAGTCGCCCTGCTCGTTGATGCGCATGAGCGGGTCCGTCCGCGGATCCCATCCGCCCATCTCGCGTTTCTCCGCGATGTCCGCTTCGGTGAGACCGTCGCCGGCGAGCTGGATCGCCTTGTCTGACGGGTAGGCGGCGATGTCGTTCTCGGGGTCGTGCGCGTTGACCTCGCTTACGATGCTGTGCAGGATTCTGACGGCGGCCGGGGCGGGGGATTCGTATCGTTCCAGGATGTGGCTCGCGCGCATGCAGGATGCCTTGCGGTGCTGCTCGTAGAGTATGGCCGGATCCTCCTCGACCTTCGTCACGAGATATCCGGCGTCCTCCCTCGCCTTCATCGCCTGATCGCGGTCGAAGGCGGTGCTCAGGTATGCGATGTGCCTGTCGGGGTCCCCGGGTTTCCGCCACCGGTAGGCGTATTCCTCCGGCGGCTGGTGCGCGGCCAGGTGGCTCGGCTCGGATGCGCGGGCCTTGTGGAGGCCGCCCGCGCGTTCCCATTCGGCCACCGCCTTGCCGAGCTCCTGTAGCGCGTCGGGTTCGGCGGGGTCGATGACGGTGTGTTCGCGTTCGGCCATGTCGTTGTCGTCGTATTGCCATTCCGCCTGTGGCCGGTTGGCGTAGGATACCTCGATCCGGCCGGCCAGACGGTCCGTGTCCTTCCATGCGGGGTTGTCGTGGAAGTCGATCTGCACGGCGCGGCCGTCCGTGAGCCGGGCTTCGAGGTAGTGTCCCATGGCGTTGCCGCCCTGGGTGATGCCGTCGATATTGGGGTCCTGTTCGAGCAGTCGTCCGATGTCTTCCCGTGTCAATGGCATGCGTGCGCTCCTTTCCGTTTTTGTGGTTTCCTGGTCTCTACTTTCCGTCTCCCGGGGTTCGTCGGGTTTGGACGTCAGCCGTTCGAGTTCGGCTTGTTTTTGCCGGTATTCGTCCTCGTGGGCGAATGGTTCGGCCAGTGTCTCCTGTGCGGCGGCGAGCTCCCTTTCGGCGTCGGCCAGCCGTTCCGCGAGCTTGCCGGGGTCGGTGGCCATGTTCCTGACGAGTCGGTCGAGCTGGCTGACGATGCTGGATGGTCCGGTCAGGTATGGACCGGGCATCTCGCTGCCGGATTCGTGTTCGTGGACCGCCTTGACGGCCAGGGTGATCCGTCCGGTGGTGTCGGCGCGGCGTGCGATGACGGGCAGGCCGTCGTATTCGGCTATCGTGTCCCCGTCGTGCGCCTGGTGGGCGGCCTGGTGGAGGAGCCTGCATGCGGTCTGCCGGTCGCCGACCGGCTGTCCGTTGATGGTCATGCCCTCCCATCGGCCGTTCATGCGGGCGGTCTGGTGGATGCCCAGGGCCTTGGAGGCGAGCGGCTTGTCGTCGGCCTTCTCGCGGATCGACTGGCGCAGGAGTTCGACGCGTGGCTGGAGCTGCTGGCCGATGTCCCTGCGGGTGTCGGCCTTCTGCTGCGCCCATGAGGCGCGCAGGAGCTTCAGCTGGTTGATCTCGTTCTCCAATGTCATGCGGCGTTGGATGTCGGGGTCTCCGGTGGCCAGCGCCTTGATGTTGGCGAGAGTCACCACGTCGGCGTCGAGGTCCGCGGCCTCGCGTGCGGGGCTCTTCGAGCTCATGAGCTGGCTGATGAACCTTTGCTTGCGTTCCACGGTCTGGTAGCTGTACGCGTCGAACGTGCCTTCGGTCACGTACCGGTAGTCGCGCACGTGGCCGTACGTGTTGCCCTGGCGTTGGATGCGGCCGAGGCGCTGTTCCAGGTCGGCGGGACGCCAGGGGCAGTCGAGGTCGTGGATCGCGGCGAGGCGTTCCTGCACGTTGGTGCCGGTGCCGAGCTTCTGGGTGCTTCCCATCAGCACGCGGATCTCGCCGGACCTGACCTTGGCGAACAGCTGCTCGCGTTTGGCGGGGTTGTCGCCCGCGTCGTGCACGAACGCTATCTGCTCGGCCGGCACGCCCAACGCCACGAGCCGGTCCTTGAGGTCCTGGTAGGCGTTCCATCCGCCCGATGCGGGCGTGCTCGAGTCGCAGAAGACGAGCTGCGTGCCCAGGCGCGGCGTCTCCTCTTGCCAGATCCGGGCGACGTTCTCGGTGCATGCCTGGATCTTGCCGTTCTCCAACGGCCGGTCGTTTTCGTGGCCTTTGAGGAGTTTGGGGTCGAGGGCGATCTTGCGTCCGTCGCCCGTGATCTTGAGGAGGTTGTCGTCCTCCGGTGGCACGTCGCCGTCGCGCACGCGGTCCGCCCTGTCGGACAGTTCCTCCATCTCCTCCTTCTGCCGGTCGGTGATGGGTACCGGCACGGGCACCTGTTCCAGTTCGGGCAGGGGCAGCTGGATGTCGTCGTTGGTGATCATGTCGGTGAACTGCTTCACCGCATTCATCAGTTCGGGCAGGTTCTGGAACCGCGCGAACCTTTGCCTGACCTGGAAGCCGTTGCCTTCGGGTTTCAGTTCCACGGTGGGCACGACCTGGCCGTAGGCGCCCGCCCATGCGGCGAACGTGTCCAGCCCCTGCGCCTTGAGGGTTCCGGGCGCGAGGTAGCGCTGCATGTTGTACAGCTCGCTCATGCTGTTGGATACCGGCGTTCCGGTCATGAACGCGATGTTGCCGCCGTGCCCGGCCTCGCGCAGCCATTCGCATTTGTCGAGCAGGTCCTCGCATTTCGCGGCGGACGACAATTGCATGCCCAGGTCCGCGGAGGCGACGGGCACGCCGAGGTTCTTGAAGTGGTGGGCCTCGTCGACGATGAGCATGTCCACGCCCAGCGATTCGAACTCGATGCCCGCCAGCGCCTTGTCGTCGCGGGACTCCTTGCCGTCGCGCAGGAGCTGCATGGCGGTCTCGGCGCTTTTGCGCGCCGCCTCCAGCCGTTTGACGGTCGGGTCCTTGTCGCCCCTGGCCTTGGCGGCGGCCTCGACGGCCTTGGTGAACTCGTCGACGCGGGCGCGCATGTTCCTCAGCCGGCGTTCCTTGCTGACGTGCAGTTGGCTGAACCGGCTTTCCGGCACGATCACCGCGTCCCAGTCGCCGGTGGCGACCCGTCCCCAGAATCGGCGCGCCGATTCGGGGTTGCGTTGCGCGTCCTTGTCCATGACGAGGATCCGGCCGGCCGGGTAGAGCCTGAGCACGTCGCCGGCCCACTGGTCCACGAGGTGGTTGGGGACCACGAGCATCGGCTTGGACGCCTTGCCGAGGCGTTTCGCCTCGTGGGAGAGGGCGACGCCCTCGAACGTCTTGCCGGCTCCGACGACGTGGGCGATGAGGGTTCCCTCGTCGCTGCGCAGGGCGCGGGCCACCGCGTCCTTCTGATGCGGACGCAGGACGACGCCGTGGGCGATGCCGGGCGTGGTCAGGTAGGATCCGTCGACGTGGCGGGGCCTCAGGCTGTTGAACCTGCGGTTGTACAGAGCGGTGAGCCTTCGCGCGCGGTCGGGGTCCCTGAACACCCACTGGTTCCACGTGTCGCGGATCGCGTTGGCCTTCTCGATGGCGGCCATCGTGGCCTTCTGGTCCTTGACGCGTTTGGGTTTGCCGGACGCCGTGGTCTCCGTGGGGGAGTCCTTGGTGACGGTGATCTGCGCGTTGTTCAGGCATGCCTCCAGCAGTTGGAACGGGTTGCGGTCCTCGGTGCCGTAGGCCTTCGCGGCCTTGTAGTCGATGTCGCCGCCGCCCGAGTAGCCGACGCGCCATTGTCCGAGCTGGGGAATCCAGTCGACCGAGTATTGGGCGAGCTTGCCGGGCGTGAGCCCGTGGCCGCGCACGTTGAACGTCTCCATCATGAAGTCGTGGACGTCCCTGGCGGGGATCCACGGGGCTCCCAACGGCGTCTTGATCTGCTCGGCCTCCAATGGGGTGGGCTGCACGCGTTCCAGCAGGCCGGCCACGTGTTCGAGCCGTTCCGCGTCCGCCTGGTCGGCGCGCGCGGCCTCGGCGTGCTCCGGCAGTTCCCGCCATTGCTTGATTTGTTCCTCGCGGCGTGTGCGGAACGCCTGGTAGTCGTCGGGGCGTGCGTCGACGACGCGTGGCGGGACGCCGTAGGCGTTGTGCTTCTGCCCTTGGCGCAGGTCTTCGGGCAGTTCGCGGGCGATGCCCCAGATCCATTCGCTGAGGGACATGTCGGTGGCGAGACGTTCGGCGAGCCGCGTGGGATCGTCGGTGTCGGGCATGAGAGTGCATGCCATTCCGCCGATGGTCGTGTCCATCCAGACGGGCCGGCCGTTCGCGTCGTCGGCGCGCCAGCTTTCGAACAGGTTGGAGAGGATCGCGGTCTTGTCGGCGGTGTCGAGACGGTCGGTGTGCGCGATCTTGTGGACGAAGAGGGCGAGGTCCCTGACGGGCATGTCCCGGTCCGCGAGGATCGGCGCGTAGTTCTGCGGGGCGTCGCCGTCGCGCCATGTCCAGCACAATGCGTCCCACAGCGGGCTGGTGCCGTGCGATTGGTGCCACGCCGGCGCTTGCCACGGCTTCCTCTCGCCGGTGTCGGACCGTTCGAGGGTGACGCGCGCGTGCTGTTCGGGAAGTTCCTCCACCGCCCGCCAGGCGAGGGCGAGGACGAGTTCCGGGTTGCGGCTCCAGCCCATGGTCCACGCGTCCCGGCCGTTGATGCGTTCGATGACCGGTGCCGGATCCCTGTAGGATTCGGCGGAGTACGGGTCCTTGAGGCTGCGCCACACGTCCGCGCCCGCCTCGCTGATCCATTCGCCCGCCCGCTCCGTGGCGGGCATGTCCTCCGGCGTCGCGTAGGTGGATGCCGTGAACTCGGTCATGGCCTCGGTGCCGGCGCGGTGCCTCAGATGTTCGGCCATGGCCGTGACGTGGTCGAGTTTCGTTCCCACGTCGCCGGTGAGGTAGTCCTCGGCGGGCATGACCGTGCCGGTGTCGGGGTCGCGTATGATCCGGTCGCCCAGGCCGGCCTCGGCCTCCTCGACGGTGGTGTCGGCGAGGCGCGCGATGAGTTCCAGATCGACCCTGCCGGCGCGGTCGAGGCTGATGTTCAGCGCGTCGTCCAGGCTGTCCGCATGGTCGGGCATGGGCGGTACGGGGCTGATGGTCCGCTGCGAGAGGCATTTCGCCTTGCCGACGAACCTTCCTTTTTCGTCGGTCTCCTCCAACGCCATGACGAGGTGGCGGCCGGATTCCTCACTGTCGTAGGCGCGGAGGTTGGCGCGGTCGTTCAGGCGTCCGAACTCGCCGGTGAACCGGTCGTATGCCTGGTCGAGTTCCTTGCGTTTGGCCTCCACGGCGGGGTCGTCCACGCGGGCGGGGTCGAGTTCGAGGCGTTGGAGTTCGCGCGCCAGGTCGCGCAGGCGGATCATGCCGCGCAGTCGGCGCGCCTCGTCTCCCTGACCGTGGGCGGCCTCGGTGACGGTGGCGCCGTCGCCGTACCAGACCACGCCGCGAGGGTCGACCGAGTATTCGAACGGGGTCACATGGTCCGGGCGGACGATGACCTCCGCACGTTCGGCCGGTTCCATCTCGCCCAGCTGCAACGGCGGCCTGCCGTGGGCGATCTGCATGGAGAGCATCGTCCGGAGCCGTTCGCCGATCTGTTCCGTGTCGCCCTGGAAGACGACGTCGAAGTCGCCGCCGAACCGGCCGATCACTGGTCTGATGTCGCCCACCGCGTGCGTGGGCATGTCGTTGGCGACCGCCTGGTTGACGTTGACGGTCACGTCCTGGTAGCCGGGCACGGCGATCGGTGTGGAGTGGATCCATGCCTCGTCGGGCGTGCGGTCGAGCGTCCGTTCGCGTCTGCGCAGCACAAGCACGTCGGTGACGGCCTCGGTGCCGGCCTGGCGGGCGAACGTCGAGGACGGCAGACGCACCACGCCGATGAGCTCGGCTTTCCTCGCGAGGTCGGCGCGCATGGTCTCGGAGCGTTTGTCGAGCGTGTACCTGCTGGTCAGCAGCATCGCGACGCCGCCGGGGCGCAGCGCGTCCACCGAGCGTTCGATGAAGTAGTCGTGCAGGGGGAGGCGGGACGTGCCGCCGTCCGTGGTCCGGTAGTCGAGGCTGATGTCGCCCGAGTAGGGCACGTTGCCGATGGCGAGGTCGAACGATCCCTGTTGGATGGTGCAGTCCGCGAGGTCCGCGTTGAGGATCGTGGCGTACGGGTTCAGCGCGGCGGCGATGCGCGCGCTGATCGGGTCGAGTTCCACGCCCGACACGTGCGCCGCGACGTCGTCGGGGATGCCGGCCATGAAGTTGCCGGTGCCGCATCCGGGCTCCAGCACCTGGATGGGTGTGGGGCCGATGTCGAGCGCGTCCCACATGGCCTTGACCACCGGGCCGGGCGTGTAGTAGGCGGTCAGTGTGGAGGCGCGCGCCTGCGCGTACTCTTCCGGGGTGAGGGCCTGTTCTATCTCGTCGCGGATCGTCCGCCATTCAGGCTTGTCCGAGAACGCGTCCGCGCATCCGCCCCAGCCGGAATATCCGCGCAGCGTATCCATTTGCTTCGCTGAGGGCCGGCCGCCGTTGTCTCCGCCGAGTTTCTTGAGGGTCTGGATGGCGGCGATGTTCGCTTCGGCGCGTTCGCGGGGCGAACGCGCGCGCTGCGCGTCGAGGGATGCTAGAAGCTCTCCACGACCTCGTGGATCGCCATGCTCATCGACTCCGACTGGGCCTCGTTCATCCCGTTGAGCCGGTCCAGGTCGGTCAGCTGTGGTGCCGCCTTCAGGCAGTCCGTCCGGTTGAGCAGGTGCCTGGACTCCATCAGCTGGTCCATGATCTGCGCCTGGCGTTCCCTCGTGCGCGTCTCGATGTCCCGCAGATGCTCCTCGAGCACGTTGGCCATCATCATCTCCCTGAACCACTGGGGATGGTGCTCCTTGAGCCAGATGAGACGCATCCGCTGGATGCCGTGGACGCTGTTCGTCGTGAACACCTTGTACGGCAGCGCGTCCTCGGAATACAGGTTCGGCAGCGTCTCCTTCAGGTGTTCCAGCTTTCTGCTGTTCTCCTCGTAGCGTGCCTTGAGCTGCGGGTCGGTCCATGTCATCTCGTCCATTGTTGTTCCTTTCTTCAGTGTTGTTTTCCGTGCCGGAGAATTGTGTAAAACGTTTTACCACAGGTTGCGGCGTGGTTTCGCCGGGAGTGGCGGCGCCGACCCCGAGCTTGTTCTCGGCGGCGATCCGCGCGTCCCGCCGGCCGAGTCCGCGGAGCCGGTTCTCCCGGTATTCGGCCGCCACGGCGGCTATCGTCTCGTCGTCCGCTCCGCGCACGCGGAGCCGTTGCACCGCGACGTGGCCCACCGTTATCTCGTATCCGCGCACCTGCTCCGCTATCCTGTCGGCCTGTCTTTGTTCCTCTTCGAGAAGGCTGAACAGGTCGATCTGCTCGTATTCGGCCGGGGCCGTCTGCTTCGCGTATAGGCGTTTTCTCGCCATGGTTCGCCCCTTTCTTATAGTGTTTTCCGTTGGCCGTGGTTCCGGTCGATGCCGGGTGCCGGCGTGGCTGTGTTGAGTCCGTCGAGGTTCTCCCTGAGCTTGGTATGGAACCGGTCGAGCGTTGACTTCAGGTCCGTGTGCCGTCGCTCCGGATCGTCGCGGCGCGTCGTCTCCGGCGGTTCGGCTTTCGCTCCCGGGTCGGCGGCCGGCGAGCCGGCCTCGTCGTGGTCCCGTCCCTGTTCCGTCTCCTTGGTCGGTTCCGTTTTCCGTGGCGTGTCCGTCGCCTCCGCGTCCTGTTCGATGGTTGGCCGGGTCGGCGTTTTGCCTCTGTCCTGCATCGGTTCCTGTGCGCCGGCGAGTTCCTGGATGAGGAGCCTGGCGGCCTGACGGCGTTGGCGGTTGGTCCACCGTCCCTCGTCCCCTCCGGCGGCCCGGTCGACGAGTCGGCGCGCCCATTTCAATGCGACGGCCGGCTTGTACGTGCCAGCGCGCCGGTATTCCGTGAACCGGCCCTGCATGCGGCTGATTTGCGGCCAGGATTCCTCCACGGTCTTCGAGGCGAGTTCCACCGATGCCGTGTCGAGCGTCTCCTCGGCGTCTCGGCTGCGCTTCTGCGCGTCGATGATTGCCTGGACGAGCGTCTGCGGGTCGACCTGCACGGTGCGGCGTTCCGCGCCGCGGCCGGTGAACAGTTCGACCGGGGTGCCGGGTCTGAATCTGAGGTTGACGGCCCGTCCCTCGTTCTTCTGACTCTGGTTCTTGCCGCTCATGAACATGTCGGTGGCCCAGCCGGTCAGGTCCTGTCCGTCGATGACGGTGCCGCGGGGGAGTCCGACGATCATCTTCGGCCAGTCGCGTCCGTCCTTCGCATGCAATATATAGATGTGCGCGAGCCTGTTCGCCACCCACGCGTTCGGCCAGACCTGTCTCGTGGCCGTGGTCGCGTGCGCCGGTTCCTGCCGTTCCGGCGTCTCGTCCGCGGGATCGGCGGACCGTCCGGTCCGCTCCTGCTGGGGGAGTGCTGGCGTCGGTGAGACGGGGCGGCCCTGGAGGATCGAGATGGCGGCCTGGTCGGTGAACTCGTCCCAGTCCGGGGCGCGCCGGCCGTCGTTCAGGTTCAGCAGCGGCTTCTGCTCCAGTCCCGGTTTGAGCAGTCCGCTGCGCATGACGCGGCCGGTCATGCCGTGGGCGACGGGTCCGCCGTCGTGTTCGCGCCAGAACTGGTATTCGTCCCGGTAGACGCGGCTTTGGGTGAGCAGTTCGCCGTCGCTCATGGTCTTGGCGGGGAAGGATTCCCTCATGTCCTCGCTGTGGCTGATGGTCGTGACCTGCATGCTCAGGTCGTCGTATTGCAGGTGTTTGAATGTCATCGCGTCGAACAGTCCCTGCTGGTTTTGATGCCAGGAGAAGACCATGAGGTCGTAGCCGTTGTCCTCCAGGAAGAACACGCAGGGGCGCGGCTCGTGCTCGACCGCGTTCTGCATGAGGCTGGCCTGGAGCAGGTCGGGGTCGAGCCGGCCTGCCGCGGACGCGGCCACGGCGAGGCTGTCGCTCCATCCCATCGGGAGCGGTCGGCCGGTCGTCGGATCCGTCATGCGGTACTCGCCCGGTGTGGTCACGGTGTCCCACTGGTCGGGGTGGCGGTGGTCCCACTGTTCGATGCCCGCGAGCATCGCGTCCATCGGGCTCTGTCCGCTCTCCGGTCTGATGGCGAAGGATTCGGTGGCGCGGGTGGTGTCGCCGGCGATTGTGTTCCGGTGGGCGATGGTTTCGCCGGGAGCGTAGATCATGCCCACCGAGTCCTCGCCGGCAGTCCTTGCCGTGCCGGCCGTCCATATCGTGTCGCCGGACGAGGCCCACATGGTCACCGGCCATGGGGTCGGGTCGTTGGTCCCGTTGATGGTGTCCTGGAAGATCGCGGCGCGTTTCGTCGCCTGTTCCTGCTGGTTCATTGTGGTTTTTCCTTTCAGCGGCCCTTGCGGGGCGTGCGGTCCCTGTTCTGGGTGGGTGGCATGTGGTTCTTCTGTTCGGCGAGGTTCTCGTTGAGTCGGGTCTTGAAGCGTTCAAGCAGTGCCTTCTTCGATCGGATCGGCTTCGGTTTTTGCTCTTTGCCGGCCGGCCTGGGATTGTCTGCTCTGGCCTGTGTCTGCTGTCGCGTGGCCGGTGTCCGGGCTTCGTCCGGTGCGGGTTCCGGTTCGCTTTCCGGCTTCGATGTCGGCGTCTTCCGGTTCGGCTCGGTCGTCTGCTTGCGTGTCCGCTCCTGGGTTTGCGCGCCCTGCCCGTAGTCGTCGCGCAGGATGTCGTCGAGCTCGTCGCGCAGGCTCGGGTCGGCGGTGGCCTTGCCGATGATCCGGTCCGCGAAGTTGCGGCCGGCCTGCTCGTCGCATGTTGTGTCGCCCATGAGCTTGTCCCATGAGAGTTCGGGGTGGCGGGCGGTGAGGCTGTTCGCGGCCATCTCCATGACCTCCGGGTCCACGAAGTCCCAGGCGATGCGCTGCGTCGGCATGGGCTTCGTGGCCGGTTCGGCCGGGGTCTCCCGCGCCGGGGGTTCTGGCTCGTTTCGGGTCTGTTCCGTCTGCTCGACGGTGAAGTCGTCGTCGGTGACGTCCAGGCCCATGCCTTTGAACGCGCGTTGCACGGCGTGGCGGACATGGTCTTCGTCCTTGCCGGCGAAGTGCAGGATGAACTGGCCTTGGTCGGCGCGTTCGAGGTGGTAGTCGATGCCGGCGGTCTTGAGGCTGTGCTGTACTTCGCGCATGGTCGAGTCGTCGAGTTGCAGCTCGTGCAGGTCGCCGTCCTTCTTTCTTTGCAATCGTTTCTCGGACATCTCGCCGCTGTCGATCTTGTTCTTGACGGCCTCGCCCGCGGCGTATACGCCGGTCTTGGTGAGCTTCATGCCGGAGCGGAGCATCGCCATGGCCACGCCCTTGGGGATTCTGAGCATGAGCTTCGCGCCTCCGGTGATGATGGTCTGGACGGCGTTCTGGATCTTCTCCTCAGCCTGTTCCTCGATTGGCATTGCGGTTCCCTTTCTGTTGTCGGTTGGTGTTTCCTGGGACGGTTCAGATGGACCGTCCACGCTTGTGCTGCTGCTGTTCGTGCTGCTCGGTCTCCGTTTGCTCGCGGTCGCGGGTCGTGTGGATTTCCCGTTCGATGGCGGACAGCTCTCCCTCATACCGGTTGCACAGGGCCTCGCGGCGTTCCATCTCGCCGCGTGTCTCGGCCACGAGGTCGGGGTCGCCGCGTTGGATCGCGTCGTGCAACGCGATGACGGCGGACTGGAGCTCGTCGTGCGATTCGCGGACCTTCGCACGCAGCAGACCGAGTCCCTTGGCGCTGTCGCCGCCCGCGAGCCTGGTCCAGCGGATCGCCGCGTTCAGCGCCTTCGCCTCGCCGGCGAGGCGGTCGAGGCGGCGCGCCTGTGCCTGGTAGTAGCGCTGCTGGGCGGGGCTGACCCCGTATCTGAGGGGCAGCCGTTCGGGCGAGGTCAGTGGTTCGAGCCGGCTTGTGGGCTCGCCGAACCACTGGTAGAGGCCGGGCGTCGGGGTCTTGCCGGCGTACCGGTTGGACGGGTCGAGGATGATCTGGTCGCGGTCGCGGGGGAGGAACGCGCGCAGTGTGGAGCCGCCGTCGTCCACGAGACGTTTCGCGTCGAACGTGATCTTCTTCTTCCGGTGGGTGCCTGGCAGCCACACGGTGATCGTCTTCCTGGTCTGTTTGGCGACGAGTCTGCGGTTGAACGTGATGGGGATGACGGGCGTGCTTTGCAGCCCGGCCATGATGTTCGTCATGTCGTATGCCTGGCCGAGTTTCGCGTCGCGGATCTTGAAGCCGGTGTCCTTGAGCGTGTATGTGAGGTGCTGTCCGCGGACCGTCACGTCCACGCCTCGGATGTCGAGTATGTCCTTCCAGTCCTCGAAGTTCTCCGCCGTGGACGAGGTCAGGTCGATCAGCATGCGGAGCCTGTCCTTGACGCCCAGGCCTTTCGCGGACGCGTAGATCTCCTCCATCGACATGCCGTACCGGCGTTCCAACGGCTCCCCGCCCGAGGCCTTCCGCGCCTTCGTCTCCGGTTCGTTCGCGCTCCGTACGGGTGCTTCATCGACGTATTTGGGGTCGCGCGCCGGCGACGTTCCGGCGTCGCCGGCGGCTGTCGTACCGCCACGCATCTTGCGCGTCTGCTCCTCCACGACGGGGTTGAACACGACGCTCAGCCCCTCGCGGCGGCATATCTCGTCGCTGACCGCCCGCCACTGGTCGATGATGTCCTTGGGCAGCTCGGCCTTCAGATGCTTCCCGTACCGGGAGGCGGCGCACACCATGATGTGGTCGTGCAGGTGGTGCCGGTCGGTGTGCGTGGCGACCACGAACTTGTATTCGCCGCCGGTGATCCGGCGCGCGAATTCCACGCCGAGCTCGTGCACCTGCTCGGGCGTCACGGGGTCCTTGGGACTGAAGCTGAGCTTGATGTGGTAGGCCAGACGGCTGTCCTTCCGGATGCCTTTCGGCGACCTGCGGTTGTCGTCGAGCATGCCTTCGGCCAGCGCGTCGTAGTCCGTCCTGGTCCGCTCGTAGTTGGAGCTGACCAGTCTTCCTCCGTCGGTCTTGGTGGGGTTGATGATGTATGCCATCGCCCCGTTGGGCCCGCCGAGATTCGATTTCACGGGTTTGCCGAGCTTGACCACCGCCATGCTCATGCGTCCTTCCGGGCTTCGCGCCTATCGGCGAACAGGTCGCCGAGTAGACGCTCGATGCGGTCGAACGACGCGCGGATCTCCTCCACCTGGGCGGGCGTGATGTGCTCGTTGGCGTTGACCCAGTGGGCTATCTGGTTGACGTTCACGCCGATGCGGTCGATCTCGCGCGCGATCGGCTCCGGGTCGGTCAGCGGCCTGATCTCGGTGACGTGGATGCGCCGTTCGGACAGCATCCTGCGCGCGTAGGAGCTGAACGACCGGTGCTCCGGCGCGTACCTGGTCAGCTCCTCATACAGATTCCGCACCCGCTCCCACTCGTCCGGCGTGAACCTGATGATCTTCTCGACGCAGTGCGTCCTGTTCTCGGCCCGGCTCATTCCACGCCTCCGTGTGAGGTGTGGGGACGGGTTTTCTGTGATGCCGCGCGAGCGGTCTGGAGGCTCCGCCGACCATGGGGCACGGGTCTTCCCGGCAAGCCGATTCGCATCGCGAATCGAGTGATTGGATATCCAATCACGTCGCTTGCTGCTCCCATATCAATTTCATTGATTGGGAGCGATTTCGCACGGCATGATTGCGGAATGCCGTGAAGGATGATCGCGTTCACTCCTCGCTCCTTTCGCTCATGGCCTTGAGGGAATGGCCGGTGTCTTACACCAATCGTCCGTCGTGGAAACGGCGGCGGGTTTGGACACCTGGAGCAGGGGAAATGAAAAGGCCCCGCGAAAAATCGCGGGGTTGGTGGGTTGTCGGTGGCGTGCATGTCCGTCATGCACGCGGGCATGAAAAAGCCCCGGCCGTCTTGGTGACGGTCGGGGCAGGGGCGCGCGGGCTCCTAGATGATTTGCATGTCGGAGCGGACGCGTTCCGCGGCGATGTCGATGTCCCCGGGCCATGAGGGCACGCCGAACGTGAGTCGCACGCGGTCGAACGTCTGCGTGTCCTTGAGCGGTTTGAACATGCCGCGTTCGACGTATCGGGACATGTCGAAGATTCCGGTCGCTCCGTCGGAACAGGTGACCTTGAGCTTGTAGCCGGGCATGGGTTCGCATTGGGTCACTTTGATTGAATAGTCGATGGTCATGTCGTCGCCTCCTGGCTCTCGTTGTATTCCATTCTAGGATATTGGAGTCCAGAGGACGGTAGCTGTCCTCTGGCCGCTGGAGGCGCCGCCCGCGTCGTGCGGGCGGCATCGTTCCCGGCCCGTCACTCGGCCGGGAACGGCTCGTCGTCAAACCACCAGTCCCTGATGGTGAGCATCCGGTCGTGCTTGTCGAGCTCGAGGTCGACGGGCGTGATGATGTCGGCGGTGTGGTTCACCCACACGAACGGTTCGATGCTGCACGGCTCCCATCCGTCGTCCCCGCCCCTGACGGCGTAGCGGTGCCACCCGTCCGGAACATCTTGGCCGTTGAGGCGCAGGCTGCTCCACATCGCCTCGACGCGCCCCGCCTCCTCGGTCTCGAACACGACGTGCTGAAGGTCGGTTGATTTCTTTTCCATGGTTCCTCCTTGGTTCCGCCGGCGTTTCCTTTCGCCGGACATGGGGCAGCCTTGCGGTGCCGCCGCGCGGCGGAGGACGCGTGGGCCGTGCCCGTCGAGGGAGAATCGGGCGAAGCCCTTCCCGAGACGAAGCATGGAACACGCAGGCCCGAAGACGCGGGCGCGGTGTCGCGATGATGAACCATGGCCGGCCAACCATTCCCTTCCAGGCGACGCCTGGAAATACAGGAAGGGTTGGCAGTGGCAGAGCGCGGCATCCATGCCGCTGCTCCGTTTCCTCGGCTCCGCCAGGATCACGTCCGCGTGATCCTGGCGGAGCCGATTGTCCAAACCGGAGCCGTCCACATGGCGGGAGCATGGTTCATAGCCGGCATGGGCCGGATCTCGATAAAGGAAAGGAACACGACCATGGCATCCGATTACGTGGACGACTTCCTGCGCGACGAACGCGAGTCGTTCAAGCGCAAGGAGGTGGCGGCGAAGAAGTTCGACAGCCGTCTCGACAATTTCCGCAAAAGCGCGCAGGCGCTGCGCGACGCGGCGAGGCAATTCGAGGAGGCGTTCCCCGGCATGAGCCGGACGATGATCGCGGACAAGCTGGCGGTGACCGGAACGGAGAAGAACGTCGCGTTCGATGCTAAGGGCGAGCTCGTCGCCGCGCCGGCCGGAAGAAAAACCCCGCCCGCCGAACCCGAACCGGAAACCGTCGCCGAATCGGATCCGGAGACGACCGGATCCGACGTCCAGGCGGCGGACGACGAGACCGCCCCGCAGGAGGCCGCAGCCGAACCCGACACCTCGGACGACGGACGGCCCGCATGGGCGTCCGGCAACTACTGATGATCGGACGTGATGCGAGATGCGACTGATCATCGCCGAGAAGCATTCGGTCGGCCAGGCGATCGCCCAGGCGGTCGGCGGGCACGCGGAAAAACACGACGGCTACATCCAGGTCGGCGGCGACCTGGTCACCTGGGCGCAGGGCCACCTCGTCGACCTGGCCGCGCCCGACGAATACAAGAATCACGATTGGGGAAAGTGGAGCCTCGACACGCTGCCCATCGACCCGACACCCGACTGGCAATGGAAGGTCAGCCGGGACAAGGGCGCGGACCGCCAGTACAAGGTCGTCGCGGGACTGATGCGCCGCGGCGATATCGACATGCTTGTCGACGCGTGCGATCCCGACCGCGAGGGCGAGGCCATCTTCCGCAGGATCGTGGCGCATGTAGGAGTCTCCAAGCCGATGCGACGCCTGTGGGTCGCGAGTCTGGAGGAGGACGCCATCCGCGGCGCCCTCGCGTCCATGAAGGACGAGACGGAATACCAGGGACTCGCCGATTCGGCGATGATCCGCGCGAAGGCCGACTGGCTGATCGGGATGAACGCGTCGCGCGCCTATTCGCTCGTCTACAACGCGAGATTCACCGTCGGCCGCGTGCAGACGCCCACGCTCGCCATGATCGTGGACCGCGACCGGCAAATCGCCGGCCACGTGGCCCGACCGTACTGGAAGGTCGTCGCCCCGATGGGCGGATGGAAGCTGACCGGCGAACGTTTGGACAAGAGGGAGAACGCCGAGACGCTGCTGCGGATCGTCAACTCGGACGATTTCACCTTCCAGATCCTCAAGGCCGAACGCAAGCAGCAGCGCGACGCCCCACCGAGCCTGTACGACCTGACCGGATTGCAGAAGGACATGAGCAGACTGCACGGCCTGACCGCCGCCCGCACCCTCACGGTGCTCCAGTCGCTCTACGAGAAGCGTCTGACCACGTATCCTCGCACCGACTCGCGGTACATCACCCACGACGACCTGGACACGTTGCGCGGCCTCGCCGAAGGCGACCGGCTCGTCACCGGCTTCATCGAACCGTCCGCGAAACCGGAACGGCCGCGACTCGAACTGACCGTGAACGACGCGAAGGTCGCCGGACACACCGCCATCCTTCCCACCATGCAGGCCGACAGGGCGGCGCTCGACGAACTCGGCGATGACGAACGCCTCGTGCTGACGCGCGTGGCGCGCCGCATGTGGGAGGCCGTGGGCGACGACTACGTGCACGACGTGACGAACGTCGTCGCGAACATCGACCCGCATTGGTGCGAAAAGCATCCGGACGAAGGCCGCCTTCTGCCCGAAGGCGAATGTCGCTTCACCAGCCGTTCCGACCAGCCCGTCTCGCCCGGATGGCACGCCATCGAGCATGCCGCCCCGCAGGAAGACCAGGATGACACCGACGAGACCGCGGGCAACATCATCCCTGTCAACCTCACCGACGGGGTCTTCATCGCGCCCGTACCGCAATGCGGCGCGGCATTGTCCGAGGGAAAGACGAAGCCGCCGAAGCCGTTCACCGAGGCGACGCTGCTCGCCGCGATGGAGCACGCCAGCCGCTGGGTGGAGGACAAGGAACTCAAGGCCGCCCTGGATGACGACGAATCCCACTCGGGAGGCATCGGCACGCCCGCCACCAGGGCGAACATCATCGAACAGCTCGTCCACTCCGGATACGTGGGCCGCAAGGGCAAGCAGCTTCGCTCCACCGAACAGGGACGATCCCTGATCGACGTGGTCGCCACGAAGCTCAAGGACGTGGCATTGACCGCCGGCATGGAACGACGCCTCTCGGAGGTCGAGCACAACCACGCTGACCCCGCGCAGGTCGAAACGGAGTTCCGCGACCTCGCCGTGCGCATCCCGGCCGACGCGCAGACCGCCGTCCGACAGGACCATGTGCAGACGAAGACGCGGAACACGGAGTCGTTCGGCCCATGCCCACGCTGCGGCAAGCCCGTCATCAAAACGGGCAAGGTGTTCCAATGCTCCACCAACCGGCGCGAGAAACAATCCGACGGCACATGGAGGACCACGGAGGGATGCGGCTGGCGCGCCTGGACGACCGTAGCCGGCAAAACCGTCACCGACTCCGCCATACGTCGGCTGCTCGCCGGCCGGAAGGTCAGCCTGAAGGGGTTCACCTCGAAGAAGGGCAGCAAATTCGACGCCTCGCTCGTCGTCGACAAGGATCGCGGCGTCATCTTCGACTTCGGCAATAAACACTAGAGAAAGGAGACTAAGGAGACCAACATCACCGGCGACCGGTTCAGTCCGTCGGTGATCCTGTTCTGGTTCAAGACCAGCATCGCCGCGAGCAGCATGCGAGTGCAGTGCAAGAGCCCGAACACCCTCCTGGGCGTGATCCCGCTCGGCTCGTCCACACAGACGATCCCGTTGCGCAACATCGCGTCCGTGGACACCAACATCTTCCTCATCGCGGGTCTCGCCTGCATGAAGGACAGCGCGCTTGTGGGGATCCTGTTCCTCGTGCTCGCCGCCGCGAACCTGGCGAACACGATGAGCGCACAGCTTGACTTCGTCAACCAGGCCGGCGGCCGCAACACCGTCAAGGTATCCATCCTGGAGAAGGCCAAGCTCATGCAGCTCGCGCAGGCGATCCAGCAGCTCGTCTTCGCCGACGTCGAAGGGCAACGCCACCAGGAGAGCATGGACATGGTCCAGAAACAGTACGCGGCCCAGACCAACAGCGTCCTGATCCAGCAGCAAATGCTCGACCAGCAGCGTAAGGCCAACGCCGGCGACAACCCGCCGACCCCGACCGAGTGACGAAACCGGGAAACGCCGGGTCCGCCCTGCCGAAAACCTCGATTATACTAAAAGTATAATCGAGGTTCGCGCGGGCGAACCCGGTTTTCTAATATCCAGGAGGGATCATGGCGGAAGGGGATTGGAGCGAGTCCAAGGCGTGGATGCGCGCGACGCGCGAACGCATCGGCATGACCCAGCACGACGTGGCCGTGCTCGCGAACCTCACCGTGGACATGGTCAAGAAATACGAGTCGGAGAAATACCGGATCCAACCCTCGGATAGGATGAAGGACATGCTCGAGCACTATCTCGCCGAACACAGGCGTGCCGTCGTGGCCATCGTGGAACGCCACAGGGGAGAGGAGCGGGCCACGCTCTCGTTCTCGCGCGTCTCCAACCTGCCCGACGACCTGCCCGACTGGATCAAGGCCGAGGCGTCCGCGAAACGGCGCGCCGCCGCCGTGCGTGAGGCCGCCGTGCTGCTCGAGGCGGAGGGCGTCGCCGTCGACTACACCTACCTGCCCGAAGAAACGGACTAGAAAAGAGAGAAGGAAGGACCGATCATGTTCGGACTCTACGGACTGGTGATATACCTGGGCATCGCCATCATCGGTGCGGGCATCGTCGCACTGCTCGTCGTCGTCGCGCTGGCGGTGGGGTTGGTCACGCATCCCATCCGCACGCTCGCCCTCGTGTTCCACAAGCTCGCCGCCCTGGCCGCCGGCCTGGCATTGATGCTCGCTTTGATCGCCTGGTTCTGGACCGACCACTCTAAATCGGACTTCGTCCCGTGCTTCTGGGGATCCATCGGCGTGATCGTCGCATCCATCCTCATCCGTATGCTCGCCGAGTGGATTCTCGAGCGGCCAACCAGGGCCGAGCGCCGCGCCATGAAACGGGCCGCCGCACCCACGTTCGATTCGCGCCTGTAGAATTTATTTTCTGAAACGCCGAGTCAGAAAGGAAGGGGGAGCATGCCACGCAAGCTGATCATGTGCGGGGGCCATCCGGTCCTTGCGTTCGAATACGATCCCGAGTCCGGCCGCGCGTGCTCCTCGGGCGAGGTCCTTGACCCCAATCGCCTGCCCCTGGAGTTCACCACGCACGGCAAGAGCGCGCTGTATGCCAAGAGGATCGACGAATGGTGGAGGTCCCGCGCCATTCCCTCCACCCGTGACGGAATTCGCCGTGTGCTCGAATCGCTTGGTGCGTCATCGACCGGGGAGCTGCTCGATCGGACCTACGGGCTGAGCCTGTCGGACCAGTACTGGGTCAGACGTGAGGACGATCCGGTCGAATGGAAGGACGTCAACTTCTTCGACAATCCCTTCGACGAGGCGCTGGGCGAGATCCTGCTCACCTCGTACTCGTCGTCCCATGACATCAGCCTCAACGCTCCCGACGTCTCCACGGGCGGCGACCTTCCCAAACGCTGGACGATCGACAAAACCACCGGCAGGAGGCTGCTCGTCAAGTCGGGACGTACGGGCCAGGAGCCGATGAACGAGGTCATCGCCTCGAGGCTCTGCGTGCGGCTGGGCGTTCCCGCCGTCCCGTATTCGCCGGCGCGCAGCGGCAACCGCTTGGTCTGCACGTGCGAGGACATGCTCACCAGCCATGAGGAGCTGGTCTCCGCCTGGCAGGTGCTCCAATCCGTCAAAACCACCAATGGACTCAACTCGCATGACCAGTGGATCCACGCCGCAGTCGGCTTCGGAGTCGGCGAACGGGAGATCCGTGACGCCACGGACGATTGGCTTGTGGTCGACTACCTCATGCGCAACACCGACCGGCACTACAACAATTTCGGTCTGATCCGCGACATCGAGACGCTCGAGGTCCGTCCGGCCCCGATCTACGACACGGGAGCGAGCCTGTGGAGCGGCGAGCTCGACGTGGATGGCCGGGACTGGTTCGCCAAGCCGTTCTACACCGCGACTGGCAAGCCCTCGGCTTTGCGGCAGCTCAGACTGGTGGAGGACTGGAGCCGGTTCGACCTGGACGCCCTGTCGGACTGGCCCGACGAGGCGGCGCACGAACTGTCACGCATGCGCATGTTCGCTCCCGAACGCCTCGACGCCATCCGGGACCAGCTCGCGAAGCGCATCGGAACGATTCGCGGGATCAGGGAGGGCAAGGCCCTTCGCACGTCCGATCCGATCCGCAACAGAGCGGATCTGCTGGACAGATTCGGCGACACGCTGCGGAAGAACCTTGCCCGGCAAGACGGGGATGGCAAGAGCGCCGGGATTGATTACAAAGGTCCTAGGCACCATATGGGTCATTAGACTGAAGGCCCTGGGCCACGAAATGAGAATCAGGGAGAAAGGGAATCGGGCGCGTCCGGTGCACGCACACCATGGAACCACCGTCCGGGGGGCGTCGGTTTGGACATCCGCCGGGGATGGGAAGGGCCCCGCGACGGATGCCGCGGGGCCCTGAAAGGGGAAAGTTAAGGAGAATCTAGACGAGAGGGCAGAATTTGCCGGGCTCACACACGGAGGGTCCGACATAATCCCAGTCGAATCCGTCCGCTGCTCCGGCGTTGGGGTCGGTCCATGCCGATCCGCCCGATGACGAGGAGCCGGGCGAGCCGCCACTCGGTGTGGACGTGTTGCCGGAATAACCGTTGCCGGTGTAGCCGGTGTGGCCTGAACCGGACGAGGGCCATGACTGCCGCGCCTGCGCCTTCTGCGCGGCGGCAGCCGCGGCCTCCTGTTCGGCCCTGGCCTTCGCCTCCGCGTCGGCCTTCTCCTTCGCCGCCTTCGATTCGTTGACCTCCTTCACGGCCTCCGCGATGGCGTCCGCGTCGCGTTTTCTGATGGCGTCCATCAGGCTTGCGCGGGTCTTGTCGTCCGCCACCCTGCCGTCCGTCTCCTTGTACAGCGCGTTCGCGTCGTCCACGGTCTTGTCGAGTTTGGACGTTTCGACCGCGTTCACCAGCCCGTTCAGGGACTTCGTGTGGGCCTTGTACCATGATGCGTTCGCGGTGACGCCCTTCGTGGCATCCTGCACGCCGGGCCTCGAATCCGCTTTGCAGGACACGGTCTTCGGCGTGGACGCCTTCATGGCCTTGGACAGGACGTCAAGGGTCTTCGCGTCCTTCACGCTTTTCACGTCGGTCTTCGCCATGCTGGCGGCCTTGCCGTTCAATAGCGCGTCGTACGCGGTCGTCGCGACGCGGAGACGTTCGCTCTCGGCCGCGCAGTCCGCCCTGGCCTCGGCCATGAGGCGGTCCTCGTACGTCCTCCAGGCGATGCCTCCCGCCGCAAGCAGCGCGAGTGCGGCGACGGTGATGACGACGATCCTTCCGCGATGCGGCTTCTTCTTCTCCGCGGGCCCGGTCGGAAGTTCGATGGTCCCGTCTTCGATGGCCTTTTCCTTCTCTGTCATGTGTTCTCCTTTCATAGGTTCACAGCTTATTCCAGGCCCAGGTACGTTTCGAGGGCGGCATCGACCACTTCCTGGATCCGCATGTCATGCTCGGCGGCCCAGGCCTTGAGCCGGCGTCGGGTCGAGGCGCGAAGGCTCACGCTGGTCTTCACCCAGCCCTCCGCGTCGTTCGGTTTCACGGCCCTCCGGTTTTTCGGTATGTCGGTATTCGGTTTTTCGGTATCTGCCGGTTCCGTCCGGTCGCTGTTGAGCAGCGCGGTCAGGTCGCGCGGGCGGGGCGTCAGGTTCATGTTCCTCACAGGTCCTCCTCCTTGTCCTTGAGCTGTCGCATGGTCTGCTTGAGTTCGGCGGCCAGGTCGCGGTACTCGTGCAGGCGGGACCCGCGGGGGCGGGTGGATTTCGCGTTGAGGATGTCCTGCCGTTTCGGGATCAGCGTCTCGAAGCACGCGATGCCCGCGTCGTCGATCCATGCCAGGGCGTCGCGCAGGGCGGTCGTGTTGGCCTCGGTGCGGCACAGGAGGATCGCGGCGGGGACACCGCGCCGGTCGCACAGGTCCTTCACCCCGGCGGCCTGGTCGAGGTCGATGCGGCTGGGGCTCGACGGGATGACCACGAGGTCGGCGTTGTTCACCGATTCGTCCAACGCGCGCCCGTACGGGGCGGAGTCGATCAGCACCCAGTCGACGGGGTCGTCGAGACGGCCGTTGATCCCGTGCAGGTGCGCGATGTCGGCCGGCGCGGCGGACATCACGTCGAACGGCAGCGGGTCGTCCAGCTCGGCGGCCCTGTACCACCAGTCCTTCGCGTCGCCCTGCACGTCCGCGTCGGCGACGAGCACATGCTGCTCGCCCCGGGACTGGTCCACGAGGGCGCAGGCCAGGAACACGGCGCTGGTGGTCTTCATGCTGCCGCCCTTGCCCGTCGCCAACGCGATCACCATCGGCTCGCGGTTCTTCTTGTCGTTCATCGGTTTCTCCTTATTTCGGTATGTCGGTATCCGGTTTTTCGGCATTTCGGTTAGTTGGTTTTTCGGTATTGCGGTTTGTGCCGCGTCCCACGCGGATCGCGACGGGAAGCGGTCAGAAGAGGCTGCCCTGGACCAGGCCCTTCGGCACGGGTTCGGTCGGGAGGAACAGCGGATCGTCGTGCGTGTATTCGCGGCGCGAGCGTTGGTGGCGTTTGGTCCGTCGCCAGTAGTCGCGGCCATCACGGCGCATGCGTTCGGCCCAGTCCGGGTGGTCGGCCAGCCAGTCACGGACCCGACTCTGTGGGATCCGGTGCAGGCCGCCGTCGGCGATGTGGAGGTCGCGGGCGATCAGTCGGGCGAGGGTCCAGCGGCTCGCATAGTCGAGCCCGCCGTACACGGCCTTGTCCTTCCAACCGTTGACGAGAGCGCGGCTGATGCAGTCGAGGCGCATGGGGCACACGGCACACAGCAAGCGGCCCTTGCCGCGCATCCGTTCGTCGACCAGGTCCCGGCCATCGTCGTCGGTCGTCGTGTTCCACATGCGATCCGCCATGGCCGGGTCGACCGCGGCGATTCTCGCGCAGGCCGGCATCATGTCCCGCCCGTTCATGACCGCCGTCCTTGCGTCATCGGCGTCTTGCGGGCCTGGAGGCGTCCTATGGCGGTTTCGCCGGGATTGCGGGCGGCCCATGCCCGGGCGTATTGGATCAGCAGGCCGACGGCCTTGGGATGGCCGAGGCGCTTGTTGCGCCAGTAGACGGCGTGCAGCTGCCAGATCAGGTCCTCGTGCCCGTCGAGCTGCGGGTTGGCGAGGAGGAATTCGCTGAAGCCCGCCTCGGAACAGTCGATGCGCGTGGTCATGCCGTCGTCTCCCCTCCGGCCGTCGCGTCCTGGCCGTCCAATTCGGCCAGCGTCTCCACGGCCCAGTCGGGCAGCCATGGCGCAGCATCCGGTTCCGGCGCGGCCGCCGGAACCGCCTGCGCGTGTGCGTCGCCGTCTGTGCGGCCGGCGGCGAGGATCATGTCGTCGTTGAGTTCGTCCCAGTGTCTGGCGAGGGCCCGGCCGGTGCGGATGCGTTTGGGCCACCAATCGCCGTTCATGGCGAAGCCGATCGCGTCGACCATCACGAGGGTGGGCCATTGCGCTCCCTGGTCGACGAGCCTGCGGTACAGGCCGATGATGGCCTTGCGGTCGGCTTTGGTCGGTGAGGGCGTGGCCAGGCCGAGCATCGAGCGCTGCTCGCCGAGCGAGGCGAGGACCCGTCCGGCCGCTTCGGCGATCTCGGTGTCGTCCTCGTCGAGTTGTTCTTTTTCGGCGGCGGTCGCCCCGCTTGCGGGGAGATGCCCCGTAGGGGCAGAGGGGAAGGAGGGTTTACTAGGAGGGTTTACCTGGAGGGTTTTATCCTTATATATACAGCTCTGCGAGATTTGCAGTGCTGGGGGTGCGGCATTTGCAGTGCTGGGGGTGCAGCTCTCGCAGTGCTGGCCCTGCGGGATTTGCAGTGCCGGTTCCGGCCCTTTTTCCAGCCCTGCGAGATTTGCAGTGCTGGGAATCGGCTTGGTTCCAACGTTTTCCGGCAGCACGTCCTCGGATTCGCCGTTCTCGAACACGGTTCCGGCCTCCGGGTCCACGGTCTTGCCCATGGTCTTCGGGTCTTGTTCCGCCGTGTGCGTCTCCTTGATCCATTCGAGGGTCGACGGGTCGGATTCGACCGCGAGGTCCCACACGATCTGGCAGTACTGGGGCAGACGGTTCCGTCCGCCCTTGCCGAGGCGCGCGTACCGTTGGTCGCCGCGGCGAATGAAGCCGCGCTCCTGGAGCGTCTTCAACGCGGTGCGCACGGTCCGTTCCGAGAGTTCGGTGACGTTGACGATGGTCGCGATCTTCGGATAGGCTGCGGTGCCGTCGTCATCCGCGCGGTCCGCGAGGTAGACGAGCACGGCCTTCGCGCTGGCGTTGCCGACATGGCATTTGAAGGCCCATGACAGTGCGATGTTGCTCACGGTCGGCCCTCCTCACGTTGCTGGGCGGCGCGTCGCTCGTCGGCCAATCTGGCGTGCATCTCGTCGCCGAGACGTGCCGTCCGGCACAGGGCCAGCGTCATCAGCCATGAGAACGCGACGAACACGATCAATGCGATTGCGAGCCAGTTCACGCGAGTCTCCCTTCCATGGACGGGTGCGCCATCATCGACGCCAGGCGACGGGAATCGACGGAGCCCGGACCGTTGTGGCGGGCGAATGCCACCACGACCGGGAACGTCCAAACCGACGCGTGAAAATCCCGGTTACACTCGGGAGACACAGAGCAAGACATGCGGAAGGCTTTAGTAAGGTCGTTCATGTGTGATCACTACTCCAAGACAATGCATTGGGCGGCCACGGACCGGGATCCGGCAAGATACGGGATCTGCGGCCGCTCGGAATATTGGTTGCACCGCCCGTCCCCGACGCTCCAACATCGGGAACGGGCGTTTTTTCTTTTAGTTGCAGAGAAAGAGAGAAAAACGAATGGGATCAGACCATCGCACCACCTCCCTCGCCGTCGACGGGCCACGCGCCGCCGCAACGGATGGCGAGGCAAAGGCAATCAAGAGCCTGCTCATCAGGGACATCAAAGACTTCGATCAAAGCGTCCCAGCAGTCGTCAGACACGACGATGGAACGATCAGGCCTACGTACATAGGCGTATGGGGACAGGACCGTCTGATAGGCGCGGCCCTCATCCAGCCAGCCCTTTGCGTAGCCGAGACGCTCATATACCGCACCGGGACGAGCGGGGTCCATGCCGCACAGATACGAGAGGCTTTCGCCGAGCATGCAGCCATCATCGAAGGGATCGCGGTCGTCAGGAAGCATCGGCGCGAAGGCATCGGATTGCAGATCAAGGCGTTCTGCGACTCCTGGGCGGCAGACCACGGCGCTGAGCTGATACTCAGCATCCCCACCAACGAGGGCGCGCGCCTGCTCAACGAGAAAGCCGGATACACGGTCGTACCGCCCGACGGATATCTCACCATCAAGGTATTTGACGCTCAGGGACAGCCTCTTCACATTCCCTACGCCGACCAGCGGACCCAGGACAGAGGCACTAGCATGTGGGCGTACAAGCTCGTAGGGCAACGCACACAGCACTTCAAGATTGGCGTTCTCACCGCCTCCTGAAGTTCCGAAGACCATACCGTCGATGAATGTTCCCGACGGGTCGCGGGAGAAAACAAGTCTTCCGGCTTCGTCGCTCATGCCACCGGCACCGGAATCCATGGCCAGTACCCCTACACCGTCAATCGCCATCAGACCAACACCTCCTTTATCGATTCAGAGAAAGAGAAAACCAAATGAAATCAACCCCTCGCACCACCTCCCTCAACGAACCTGATATTCGTCCGGCGCGAAACCACGCCGAGGCAGAGGAAATCGGAAGTCTCCTGCTCGAAGAAATCGCGCATCCAGGATTCATTTCTGGACCAGAGTTCGTCTGGCAGGGTCAAGGCTTTCTCAGGCCGACGCTCATAGGCGCATGGTCCCAGAACCGCTTGGTAGGTGGTGCCTCGCTCAGTCCATACATGGAACACACCAAGGCCTTTTTGGGGATTGGTCGAGCAGACGCAGCGCAGGCGGTCACACGGCTGGTAGCTGAAACGGACGGCATTGCCGTCAGCCCCGACCATCGGCGCGAAGGCGTCGGACGAAAGATCAAGCTGTTCTGCGACTCCTTCGCGGCACAGCACCACGCTGCGATCATGGTCTCCGTCACCACCAACGAAGTAGCGGCAGGCCTCAACCACGAAGTGGGCCACATCGTCTTTGAACGGTGCGACGGCCTCGTCATCAAATACGTAGACACGGTCGGCGAGCCACTCATATGGCTTCATGACCTGGATGGGACGATCCCCGAAGCGGCATGGTCCGTCTCCGTACTCGGCAAAACGTATGGGCCGACCATAGTCGTCGGTGAGCAACGGGCCATACGGCGTGGAAACACCGACAAGGACATCCAGTGGGTTTTCGCCGTTGACGCGGCGGGCCACACTATCGCGTGACACTTCGTTGCTCATGACGCCCTCCCCTCGGTCAGCAGCAGATGAAAGGCCAAGAACAAAATCAGACGACAAGCCGAACTTGTCATGGAAGAACAGCAAATCCCGCTGCTGCCAGGGAGTTTCCCCATTCAACTTTTTACAAACAGTCGCAGCCGATGACCCCATGGAGGCGGCAAGTCTGCGATAGGAGATCCCCTGTGCTTTTAGCCATTCCTTCATGTCGGATGTTCCTTTCGCGTCCTGTTGTTTCTTCATAACTAACAATATAACGTTTCCTTTGACAAAACGCAAATCGATGGATACACTTGTTGTTATCTGTTAGAAACACAAACAACATAGGACTAACAATGACCACATCAGCCCCGGCACCAGCCAAGAAAAACGTCGACACTGAAGTGCAATACGCAGAGTCTGTAATTGCCTGGAACGTCAAAATGCTTTTGACTGCACAAAACAAATCACAGAGCGCTCTTGCCGCTTTTCTAGGCATACAGCGGCCGACCATGACTAACAAAATGAAGGGCCGAATTGCATGGTCAGTGGCGGATTTGGTCAAATCTGCCGATTTTCTCGGAACCACCGCCGAGGCACTCATGGATGATTCATTAATGTCGCAATTAAAGACTGGATATACAGAATCAGCCAAGCCCGAGTATGGAGTTTTTGCCGAGAAGCCAGGTGCTTTGCTAGGTGCTGGTGCGCCCAGGTTCCTTGTCAGTCCTTTCAACCCCGACGCTCCGGTCGAGAGCAGAATCTTGGGTGCTGCTAAAGGCGCCTTGGCTGGTTTCATGCCATCCGGGGTCCCGTCCGGCTCGAGTTCCCCGTCCATGCCCTCAAAGCATGACGGGATCGGGGTTCCCGGCCGGTCTCAAGCCCATGAGACACTTGGGACCATGACTACCATCATCATGCGCACCTCTGAAGGTGACATCACCATCAACCTGTTCGACGATCAGACGCCCGTGACCGTGAAGAACTTCCTCGGTCTGGCGACCGGCGAGAAGGAATGGGCGGACCCGTTCACCGGCCAACCGTCCCATGAGCCGTTCTATAACGGCCTGACCTTCCACCGCATCATCAAGGACTTCATGATCCAGGGCGGCTGCCCGCTGGGCAATGGCACCGGTGGCCCCGGCTACGACTTCGACGACGAGATCGTCCCCGAACTCACGTTCGACCGGCCGTATCTGCTGGCCATGGCGAACGCCGGCCTGCGTCGCGGCCGCGACGGCAAGGCGCATGGCACCAACGGCTCCCAGTTCTTCATCACCACCGTGCCGACCCCGTGGCTCGACGGACACCACACGATCTTCGGCGAGGTCGCCGACGACGAGTCCAAGGCCGTGGTCGACAAGCTTGAGGCCGTGCCGACCGACCGTTCCGACGCGCCGCTCGAACCTGCCGGCATCATGTCCATCGAAGTGGTGAAGTAAGCGCGGCGGCAATTCGAAGCCGACACTCCGATACACATGGAAGAGCCCTGAACCCTCGTCGGGTCAGGGCTCTTCGTATGCGTGCCGGGTCTGTTACCACCCTCCGGCGCTGCGCGCCACCTCCCGCCAGCGGGAGGGGAGGGAGCTACAGGACGTTGAAGTGCTTGAGCGCGTTCATGATGCCGTCGTGGTCGACGTCATCGGTGATGTAGTCGGCCGCGGCCTTCGCCGGTTCGGTCGCATTGCCCATCGCCACGCCGATGCCGGCGAAGGCGAGCATGTCGGCGTCGTTGCCGCCGTCTCCGAACGCGATGGTCTGCTCGCGCGTCCAGCCGTAATGCCGCATGAACCGCTTCATTCCCTCGGGTTTGCCGCCGTCGGCGGGAATCAGGTCGGTGAAGTCCGGATGCCAGCGCACGCCTCTGACATTGCGACACATGCCGGACAGCTTCGCTTCATCTTCAAAGCTGATGTATGGGCTGATCTGGAACGTCTCATACTTCAGCGCCCTCTCGTGCGGATCGTCGATGTTCACGGTCGGTGCGGTCTTGCCGAGTTGGCGCCACGTGGCCCGCATCGCGTCGGTGATCTGGTTGAAGTAGACGTAATCCTTTTCGCAGTAGTTCGCCACCACGTCGGGGTGCTCGTCAAGCCAGCGGGTGATGGTGACGATGTCCTCGGGCAGCAGCGACTCCTTCTCCAGGAGCCCGTGGTCGTCGAAGCAGTACTGCCCGTTCAGCGCGATGATGCCGTCGAAGTGCACCGGCATCATGTCGAGCACGACGGTCATGTGCGACGGCGCCCGACCGGAGCAGATGAACACCTTCACCCCGCGATCCTGCAGCTCGTGCAGCGCGTCGATGGAGGACTGCGGGATTACATGCGTCACGAAACTCGTCAGCGTGCCGTCGATGTCGAAGAACGCCGCCTTGATGTCGGCTCGCACGGTGGCCGTCGCGCCTCCGGCGCCCGCTGTCATGATGTCGTCCGATGCCATGTACGCAACCTCCGCGATACGAAATTCGGTCATCCCCAGTGTATGAACAGCGCTGGATGGCATCCCGTAACGCGTTATCAGCCCCGCCCCGCGACTGCCGCCGTCGCTGCCGTATGGTGGGCGTTGTCAACCAATCAGAGTGGGAACGAACATGACAGCAGCAACATAGCAGGCGGGCTCTCCCGACAATGAGCCGGTGCGCGTCAACCATACCGTGCGCAACATCGTCATCGCCCTCATCGTGGTCGCCGTGATGAGCGCCGGCCGGGTCGTGGAGCGCGGAGATGTGTGCAACGTGTTCGCGGCACCCCAGCAGGCGGTGACCAAGCGGTTCATCGACACGGTATCCGGTTCGGCCATCGGCTCGATCACCTACGAGTTCTCGGGCGACGATGCGCTGGTGCGCGACTTTCTCGGGGGAGCTGTCACGTTCCAGCGATGTCATCGACTTCGGCACGGCGGCGGACCCCATAGGCTACGAGGACGCCATCGCCGCAGCCGTCCGCGGCAGACAAGGAGGAGACGCGATGAGTCCCTGGTCCCATGCGTACGACATCGCCGGCCACCAGACCGACTGGACGGTTATCAGAAAGTCGACCAGACGGTGACCTGGACGGCCGTGATCATCATGATCGTGCTGGTCCAGATCGTGCAGGGCATCGCGAACGCCATCGCCAAGCGTATATTGAAGCTACAGAGGTAACATGGCATGACATCTCGCGGGGAAGGAACGTAAATCATGGTCGAACATGTCGGGGTCACGGACGAGCTGATCGGCATGCGGCATTATCTGCATCAGCATCCCGAACGCAGCTTCAAGGAGGTCGAGACCAGCGCGTATCTGGCCCGTCTGCTGCGCGGGCATGGCATAGACGTGCTCGACACGACGTTGGAGACCGGCGTCGTCGCGCTCATCGAGGGAGAGGTGCCGGGACCGCGCATCGCGCTGCGTGCCGACATCGACGGCCTGCCGATCACCGAGGACACCGGCCTGCCGTTCAGCTCGCTGAACCCCGGCGTGATGCACGGCTGCGGCCATGACCTGCACATGACCGGGCTTTTGGGCGCGGCGTTCTGGCTGGCCGATCACCGCGACCGCATCGCAGGCAGCGTGAAGATCGTTTTCCAGCCGGCCGAGGAGGTGGGCCTGGGCGCCCGCACGGTCGTGGAATCCGGCGCGACGGATGACGTGAAGGCCATCATCGGCACGCATAACAACCCGAACTACGCCCCCGGACAGATCGCCATCGGCCCTCAGCCGATGATGGCCGGCTGCGTGAAGTTCAAGGTCACGCTGCACGCCCAGGGCACCCATGCCGGGTACCCGCAGAAGGGCACCGGCCCCATCGAGGCGCTCGCCTCGATGATCCTCGCCCTGCAGACCATCGTGAGCCGCAACATCTCGCCGTTCCACGCCGTGGTGCTGTCCATCACCGAAGTGCATGGCGGGCACGTGTGGAACGTCGTGCCCGCCGAAGCGGGATTCCAGGGCACCGTGCGCTTCTTCGACCAGGACGACGAACGGCTGGTCCACCGGCGTTTCGTGGCGGAGGTCGAGCACACGGCCGAAGCGTACGGGATCGCGGCCGACGTGGACTGGGACTGCATCCAGGTGCCGCTGGTCGGCGACGAGGAGCTGTCCGAGGCGGTCGCGGCCGACGTGCCCTCCTACGCGGCGCTCAAGCCGATACATCCCAGCATGGCGGGGGAGGATTTCGTGGAGTTCTCGGGATGCGGGGCCCGTCTGGTGTTCGCGTTCATCGGCTCGAACGGGGAACCAGGGTGCGCCGACTGGCACAGTCCGCACTTCGTCGGCGTGGACGGCGCGATCGGGCCCGCCGTTGACTTCTACGTCAACGCCTCGCTGCGGGTGCTCGCCGAGCTTCGCTGACGGGCGGTGGGACGGATCATCCCGCGTGACGGCATGTGCCGCCCCTGTCGTCCGTCATCTCGGCTGGGTACTATAGGACACTATGACCCATCTTCGTTTTGCCCTTGCCCAGATCGACACCTGCGTCGGCGACCTCGACGGCAACGCCGACAAAATCATGCACTACGCGCATCTCGCCGCGCATGAAGGCGCCCACGTCGTCATCTTCCCGGAAATGACGCTGACCGGATACCCCATCGAGGATCTGGCGTTGCGCCGCACGTTCCGCAAGGCGGCGTGGGACAAGGCGAACTGGCTGGCGACCGAGCTGGAGGCCGACGGATTGGGCGACCTGTATGTCGCCGTCGGCACGGTCGGCACCGACCACGCGTCCGACAAACCTCGCAACCGCATGGTCGTGCTGCACGACGGCATGGTCTGGGCCGGCTACGACAAGCATTTCCTGCCGAACTACGGCGTGTTCGACGAGTTCCGCATCTTCGCGGCCGGCGACCGCACCGTCGTGCTCGACATCGACGGCGTGCGCATCGGCGTGGCGATCTGCGAGGACATCTGGCAGGACGGCGGGCCGGTCGCCCGGCTCGCCGACGAGCATATCGACGTGCTGATGACGATGAACGGCTCGCCGTACGAGGAGGGCAAGACCCATACGCGTTACGACCTCGCGGTCAGGCGTGCGGCCGAGGTCGGCGCCCCGATGATCTACGTGAACCAGGTCGGCGGTCAGGATGACCTGGTGTTCGACGGCGGCAGCTTCGTTGTCGACCGCGACGGCACGTTGCTGGAACGTTCCCCGATGTTCATGGAGCATCTGGGACTCTTCGACCTCGACACGGACGCCGAGCATCAGACGACGGGCGACATCGCGGACCTTCCCGACCCGGACGAGGAGGTGTACACCGCCTGCGTGCTGGGCCTGAAGGACTACATGGCGAAGAACCGGTTCTCCGGCGTGTGCCTGGGCCTGTCCGGCGGCATCGACTCCGCGCTGGTGGCGGCGATGGCCGCCGACGCCTGCGGCGGACACAACGTGCATGGCATCTCGATGCCGAGCATGTATTCCTCCATCGGTTCCAAGGACGACGCCGCCGACCTGGCGGCCAACATCGGCGCACATTACGACGTGCAGCCGATCGAGCCCATGTTCAATGTGTACCAGGGCCAGCTCAAGCTCGAAGGCGTGGCCGCGGAGAACCTGCAGGCCCGCATCCGCGGCGTCATCGTCATGGCGTACTCCAACAGCCTCGGTCTGCTCGCCGTCGCCACGGGCAACAAGTCCGAGCTGGCGTGCGGCTATTCGACCATCTACGGCGACGCCGTCGGCGGATACGCGCCGATCAAGGACCTGCTCAAGACCCGTGTCTGGGAACTGTCCCGCTGGCGCAACCGGGCCGCTGCCGCAGGCGTCGGCATCGGCGGGCTGCGCATCGTCGGCAATGAGAACGGCGATGCCGGAACGCCGCTGCCCGGCGGCGTGATGATTCCGGTCAGCAGCATCGAGAAGGCGCCGAGCGCCGAGCTGCGCCCGGGGCAGAAGGATTCCGATTCGCTGCCCGAATACGAACTGCTCGACAAGGTGCTCGCCGCATACATCGAGCATGCGCACGGTCGCGCCGACCTGCTGGCCGACGGCTTCGACGAGAAGACCGTCGACACGGTGATGCGACTGGTGGACCGCGCGGAGTGGAAGCGCCGCCAGTATCCGCTCGGGCCGAAGGTCACCGCGCTCGCGTTCGGCCGCGACCGGCGTCTGCCCGTCACCAACGCGTTCCGTGAGTAGGGGAGCGCTCGCCCGGCCGCCGCATAGGCGCGGTGCCGGGCGCCGCGGCGCGCTACCATGGGTGCGGGGAGGACGCCATGACCGACAAGCAGTGGTATTTCAACACGAAGACCGAGCAGCCCGAGTTGGGCATGCTCTCGCCGAGCTCCCACCGCATGGGGCCGTACAAGACCCGCGAGGATGCCCTTGAGGCGTGGAAGATCGTCAAGGAGCGCAATGCGCTGTGGGCGGAAGCCAATCGCAAGTGGCGCAAATGGGGCGAGAACACGCCCTCGGACGACCGCGACGACGGCTTCGACGGCTTCGACGACTGACGACACGGCGTGAATGTGAGATAAGTCACGCCGTCTCTCAGCCAGCTCACATCGACCGGCTAGTAGAATCATTTCTTGACAACAACGTGAAGATGCGTTGCACGACACAAGGAGTGAATATGACAGCAGTTGATGCGACCGCTCTTACTGCCGAAGAGCTTCAGGCCAAGGCCTGGGACGGCTTCGTCGAAGGCGACTGGCAGAAGGACATCGACGTTCGCGACTTCATCCAGAAGAACTACACCCCGTACACCGGTGACGAGTCCTTCCTGGCCGACGCGACCGACAAGACCAAGCACCTGTGGAAGTACCTCGACGACAACTACCTGGCGGTCGAGCGCAAGCAGCGCGTCTACGATGTCGACACCCACATCCCGGCCAGCATCGACGCCTTCCCGGCCGGTTACATCGATTCCCCCGAGGTCGACAACGTCGTTGTCGGCCTGCAGACCGACGTCCCCTGCAAGCGTGCGATGATGCCGAACGGCGGCTGGCGCATGGTCGAGCAGGCCATCAAGGAGGCCGGCAAGGAGCCGGACCCGGAGATCAAGAAGATCTTCACCAAGTACCGCAAGACCCACAACGACGGCGTCTTCGGCGTCTACACCAAGGACATCAAGATCGCCCGCCACAACAAGATCCTCACCGGTCTGCCGGACGCCTACGGCCGCGGCCGCATCATCGGCGACTACCGCCGCGTGGCCCTGTACGGCGTCGCCGCGCTGATCAAGTTCAAGCAGCGCGACAAGGATTCCGTGCCGTACCGCAACGACTTCACCGAGCCGGAGATCGAGCACTGGATCCGCTTCCGCGAGGAGCACGACGAGCAGATCAAGGCCCTCAAGCAGCTCATCAACCTCGGCAACGAGTACGGCCTGGACCTGACCCGCCCGGCGCAGACCGCGCAGGAGGCCGTGCAGTGGACCTACATGGGCTACCTCGCCTCCGTCAAGAGCCAGGACGGCGCCGCCATGTCCTTCGGCCGCAACTCTGCGTTCTTCGACTGCTACTTCGAGCGTGACCTGCAGTCCGGCAAGATCACCGAGACCGACGCCCAGGAGATCATCGACAACATCGTCATGAAGCTGCGCATCGTGCGCTTCCTGCGCACCAAGGACTACGACGCGATCTTCTCCGGCGACCCGTACTGGGCGACCTGGTCCGACGCCGGCTTCGGCGACGACGGCCGTCCGATGGTAACCAAGACCTCCTTCCGTCTGCTCAACACGCTGACGCTGGAGCACCTCGGACCCGGCCCCGAGCCGAACATCACAATCTTCTGGGATCCGAAGCTGCCGGAAGGCTACAAGCGCTTCTGCGCCAAGATCTCGATCGACACCTCGGCCATCCAGTACGAGTCCGACAAGGAGATCCGCAACCACTGGGGCGACGACGCGGCCATCGCCTGCTGCGTGTCCCCGATGCGCGTCGGCAAGCAGATGCAGTTCTTCGCGGCCCGCGTGAACTCCGCCAAGGCCCTGCTGTACGCGATCAACGGCGGCCGTGACGAGATGACCGGCATGCAGGTCATCGACAAGGGCGTCATCGAGCCCATCGCTCCCGAGGCCGACGGCACGCTCGACTACGAGAAGGTCAAGAACAACTACGAGAAGGCCCTGAACTGGCTGTCTGAGGTGTATGTCAAGGCTCTGAACATCATCCACTACATGCACGATAAGTACGCCTACGAGTCCATCGAGATGGCGCTGCACGACAAGGAGGTGTACCGCACCCTCGGTTGCGGCATGTCCGGCCTGTCCATCGCCGCCGACTCCCTGTCCGCCGTCAAGTATGCCAAGGTCTACCCGATCTACAACAAGGACGCGAAGAACCTTGAAGGCCACGAGTACGAGTACGTCGAGGGCGCCGATGACGACCTGATCGTCGGTTACCGCACCGAAGGCGACTTCCCGATCTACGGCAACGACGACGACCGCGCCGACGACATCGCCAAGTGGGTCGTCTCCACCGTCATGGGTCAGGTCAAGCGCCTGCCTGTGTACCGCGGCGCCGTCCCGACGCAGTCCATCCTGACCATCACCTCCAACGTGGAGTACGGCAAGAACACCGGTTCCTTCCCGTCCCGCCACAAGAAGGGCACGCCGTACGCGCCGGGCGCCAACCCGGAGAACGGCATGGACTCGCACGGCATGCTGCCGTCGATGTTCTCGGTCGGCAAGATCGACTACAACGACGCGCTGGACGGCATCTCGCTGACCAACACGATCACCCCCGACGGCCTGGGCCGCGACGAGGATGAGCGCATCGGCAACCTGGTCGGCATCCTGGACGCCGGCAACGGCCACGGCCTGTACCACGCGAACATCAACGTCCTGCGCAAGGAGCAGCTTGAGGACGCCGTCGAGCACCCGGAGAAGTACCCGCACCTGACCGTGCGCGTCTCCGGCTACGCGGTGAACTTTGTCAAGCTCACCAAGGAGCAGCAGCTCGACGTGATCTCCCGTACCTTCCACCAGGGTTCGGTCACCGACTGACAGACGGTGACGACCATATGAGAAGGGGGCGAGGCCGACCGGCTTCGTCCCCTTCTCATATGGTCGGGCAGGACGGCGCGCTTGGGAATCCGCGTGACGATCCTCACACGACATGAAGTCCATAGCGGGCGGACGCCGCGCAAAACGTTTGTAGTATGAAATACAGGAAGTACTTTCAAGGAGGACGATGATGTCTGATATCGCGCAATTCCGCACCACACGGCCGCATATGCTCAAAGCGTCGAAGGAATACGCCTCGCAGACCCTGATGGGAGGGCTTTCCGGCTTCGAATCGCCCATCGGCCTCGATAGGCGCGACCGCATCCACGCGCTCAAAAGCGGCGACATCGGCTTCGTCCACTCGTGGGACATCAACACGTCGGTCGATGGCCCGGGCACGCGCATGACCGTCTTCATGTCCGGATGCCCCCTGCGCTGCCAGTACTGCCAGAACCCCGACACATGGAAGATGCGCGACGGGCAGCCCGTATACCTCGACGCCATGATCAAGAAGGTTGACCGGTACAAGGACCTGTTCAAGGCCACGCATGGCGGCATCACGTTCTCCGGCGGCGAGTCGATGATGCAGCCGGCGTTCGTCTCGCGCGTGTTCCACGCGGCCAAGGAGATGGGCGTGCACACCTGCCTCGACACGTCCGGCTTCCTCAACACCAACTACACCGACGAGATGATCGACGACATCGACCTGTGCCTGCTCGACGTCAAGTCGGGCGACGAGGAGACCTACCACAAGGTCACCGGGGGGCTGCTGCAGCCCACCATCGACTTCGGACGGCGGCTGGCGAAGGCCGGCAAGAAGATCTGGGTGCGGTTCGTGCTCGTGCCGGGGCTGACCGACTTGGAGGAGAACATCGAGAACGTGGCCAGGATCTGCGAGAGCTTCGACGGGGCCGTCGAACACATCGACGTGCTGGGATTCCACCAGCTCGGGCGCCCGAAGTGGCATGAGCTGCGCATCCCGTACCCTCTTGAGCATCAGAAGGGCCCGTCCGCCGCGTTGAAGAAGCGTGTGACGGAGCAATTCCAGTCGCACGGATTCGTCGTGTACTGATAGGGAACCGTTCTCTGCGGTGTCGGACTCGAAAACCTACACAATCTTGCGTGTGGAAATACCGTAAAATCTTCGACGACACCGTAGCCTGTATATATGGCTGAAATCTTCGCGTTTCCGAGGGGCTCCGCAACGATGCGGCACCCGGACGCCGACATGCCTGAACGCCCGGTCGGCGTGCCGGACGCGGTCTGGTCGGCGGTGGAATCGGTGCGTTCCATGCCACGGGTGACGGGCATGCGCTACCGTGAGCTTCCCGTGCCCTCGACGTTGGCCGACTACGGCATCGGCGTGGAAATGGAATGCGTCGCGGATGACGACTCCCGTTCGTTCGGCGACGCCCACATGGCCTCGGGCTGGATCATGCTGCTGTACGTCGAGCGCGAACGCGAGGACTGGCACTCCCATTGGCGTTGCGTCGCCTACGCGCAGCTGCCGTTGCCGTCCGACGAGAACGATGGCCTCGCCCCGAGCATGTACTGGGACGGGATGTGCTCGTTCGTGGATGACGCCTCCTTAGGTGACGTGTCGGGTACGGTCACCGTCACGCAGAACACGTCGTTCGGACTCGCTCAGGAAGGAACCGCCGGCTGCGAGATGCGTGTCTCATGGACACCCCTTGCTAGCATGGATGGCGGTTTGGACGCGGGCGGCCAGGTGCAGTGCTGGGCGCGATTCGTGCAGTCCGCCAGCGAATGCGAGGAGGAGCCGTCAGTTGACCGATGAGCCGAGGCTGCAGACGCAGCCGCGAGGTGGTGTTCCGGATGTGACCGACACACTTGAAGGATTTCGGGAGGTATGCGACCGTCTGGCCGGGGCGGCCGGGCCGTTGGCCGCCGACGCGGAACGCGCCTCCGGATTCCGGTACGGCCACGAGGACTGGCTGGTGCAGTTCAAGCGCGAAGGCGCCGGCATAGTGCTGCTCGACCCCGTCGCCCTGACCCGCGCCGGTGCCGACTGGGGCATGTTCAACGACGCGGTCGGCGATGCCGTGTGGATATTACACGACTCGTTGCAGGACCTGCCCGGATTCGCCGACATCGGCCTGACGCCGCAGGCCCTGTTCGACACCGAGATCGCCGCGAGGATGCTGGGGCTGCACCGGTTCGGTCTCGCCGCGGTCACCGAGCATTATCTGGGCGTCACGCTCGCCAAGGAGCATTCCGCCGCTGACTGGTCATATCGGCCGCTGCCGAGGGACTGGCGCAATTACGCCGCATTGGACGTCGAACTGCTGATTGAGCTGCGCCGGAAGATGCAGCGCGAGCTGAAGTCGCAAGGCAAGGACGGATGGGCCGACGAGGAGTTCCGGTATGCGCTGCAGACCGGCATGGGACCCAGACGGGAGCATCCGGTGCCCTGGCTGCGCATATCGCACATCAACACCGTCAGCCAGGACCACCAGGGCCTCGCCGTGGCCAAGGCGCTGTGGGAGAAGCGAGACGAGCTCGCCCGCGCCTATGACATCGCGCCCGGACTGCTGCTCTCCGACGATTCGATAGTCGAGGCCGCGTCGCGAAAGCCCCGCAACGCCCGCGAATTCAGGATGATCAGGTCGCTCAACGAGCGCGTGCGCATGCGCACCGGCGGCGAGCAGGACAAGATGTTCGAACGGTACGCGCCGATTCAGCGCAAGGTCAAGCCCTCGGTATGGCGAGAGACGATTCGGCGCGCGCTGGAGCTGCCGCCGTCGCAATGGCCGGTGATGCCGGTGCCCGTGGCCGACGAGGAGCATGCGAACGCACCTCGCTCGATGAAGCTCTGGGCCACCAGGCACCCTCAGCGTATGCGGCTGCTGCAAGACGTGCGCAAAGTCGTCTCCCAGATCGCCGACGACACCCGCACCCCCGCCGAAATCATCGTCAAGCCGCAGATCCTGCGCAACCTGTGCTGGACCGACGAACCGCGCAAGCGCGATGTCGCGGAATTCCTCAAATCGCAGGGCGCCCGTGACTGGCAGGTGAATCTCATCGCAGCGTCCGTAAGTCGCGTTATCATGTAGAGGTTGCCTACCGGCAGATGAAGTAGAATAAACGACTTTCAGGAGCGCAAGCGTGAAAATCAGCGTTAGGAATCTCGAACCCACCAAGGTCAAGCTCACCATCACCGTCGACCCGGAGGAGTTCAACCCGTATCTGGATGCCGCCCGCAAGGAGATCGCCAAGCAGGTGAACATCCCCGGCTTCCGCAAGGGCCACGTCCCCGGCAAGATCATCGACCAGCGCATCGGCTTCGCAGCCGTCGCTGGCGAGGCCGTCAACAACGGCGTGCCGGAGCTCTATTCCAAGGCGCTTGAGGAGAAGAAGATCCATCCGATGTCCCAGCCGGAGATCGACGTGCAGGAAGTGCCCGAATCCGCCAAGGACGAGACCAAGCTGAAGTTCACCGCGACCGTCGAGCGTCGTCCCGACATCGAGCTGCCGGAACTTGACGGCCTGGAGATCGACGTGCCCAAGGCCCAGGTCACCGATGAGGACGTGAACAACCGCCTCGAATCCCTGCGCCAGCGCTTCGGCACCCTGGTCGGCGTCGACCGTCCGGCTGCCAAGGGCGACTTCGCGAACATCGACCTCGACGCCCAGATCGACGGCGAGTCCGTCGACTCCCAGGAAGGCGTGAGCTACGAGCTCGGCTCCGGCACCATGCTGGACGGTCTGGACGAGGCCCTCGAAGGCCTGTCCGCCGGCGAGGAGACCTCCTTCAACAGCAAGCTGCAGGGCGGCGAGCACGAAGGCGAAGAGGCGCTCGTCAAGGTCAAGGTCAACTCCGTGAAGACCGAGGAGTTGCCGGAGCTCGACGACGACTTCGCCCAGGACGCCTCTGAGTTCGATACCCTGGATGAGCTCAAGGCCGACGTGCGCAAGGCCGCCGAGCGCGACGCCGAAGGCCGTCAGGCCACCGAGGCCCGCGACGCCTTCATCGCCAAGCTTGAGGAAGGCGCCGAGATCCCGGTGCCGAAGGGCGTCAAGGCCGACATGCTTGAGCAGCAGCTCAAGAACGTGACCGCTGATCCGTCCAAGGCCACCGACGAGCAGAAGGCCGACGCCGAGAAGCAGGTCGTCAAGGAGCTCACCGACCAGATGGTGCTCGACGCCCTGGCCGAGAAGCTGGACGTCAAGGTCTCCCAGGCCGATGTCACCAACTTCCTCGCCTCCATCGCCCAGCAGTACGGCATGGACCCGTCCGCGTTCATCCAGGCCATCGTCAAGAACGGCCAGCTCGGCTCCGCCGTGCAGGAAGTTGGCCGCTCCAAGGGCCTGCTCGCCGGCATGCGCGCCGTCACCTTCAAGTCCGAAGGCGAGACCCTCGACCTGAGCTCCTTCCTCGGCGAGGCCGCTGAGGACGAAGAGTCCGAGAGTGTCGAAGCCGCTTCCGCCGCGGCCGCCGTCGCCGACGAGCTCGCCAAGAAGGACGACGAGAACACCGCCGACGCCGAGTGAGCGTAAATCGCGCGGCATCGCTGCTATCGCGGCGTGCCCGTGATGCAGAATGACTGACTTGACCCGGAACCGCAAAGGTTCCGGGTCAAGTCGTATATACGGTGGGATATGCGCGGTGAGGAGCGGGTGTAGGATGCCGCGGGTAGGCTGACATGGGCGGGTCTCCCGTTCCCGGACGTTCCACTCGCCATCGAAGAGGTGCATCATGGAGAAGACCGATTGGAAGCGCATCGGCTGGCTGACCGCGGCCACGCTGGTGCTCGGCGCGATCATCGGCGCATGCGCCGGCCTGCTGACGCTGCTGCTGTACGGCGTCGAATACGTGATGCTCGGATTCATCGAAAGCGAGTTCATTCCCGGCGCATTCACCGTGCCGGCGGTCCGCCGCATCGCCTCCGTCACGTTGGGACTGGGCGTCGCCGGCGTCATATGGTACCTGCTGCGCACGAAGACCGAGAAGGTGCCGTCCGTCAAGAAGGCGGTGAACGGGGGCCGCATGCCGTTCTGGCAGACCATCGTGCATGTGGTGCTGCAGATATTCATCGTCGGCTCCGGCGCCTCCATCGGGCGCGAGGTCGCGCCGCGCGAGCTGGGCGCCATGCTGGCGCAGCGGTTCTGCGACATCTTCCATATCGGTGACGGCGAAGGCGACGCGCATGGCGTGCTCGATCGCCGCATGGTCGTCGCCGTCGCCGCCGGTGCCGGTCTGGGAGGCGTGTACAACGCGCCGCTGGCCGGCATGTTCTTCGCGGCGGAGATACTGCTCGTCGACGTGACGTTGGAGAAGGTCGCATTCGGATTGGGGATGTCTGCGACTGCGGCGTTCGTCGCGACCGCCATCAAAGGCGAGCACATGTTCTACGACATCGGCGCGATGCAGATGAACAGCACGCCGAGCCTGATGCTGTTCGCGCTGCTGTGCGGAACGGCGTGCGGCGTCGTCGGCGCACTGTTCCGCAAGGGCTCGCAGTGGGCCGAATCGCACAAGCCCACCGGACGGTCGCTGATGTGGCAGATGCCGATCGCCGGATTGGTGACCGGTCTGGTCTCTATCGTCGTGCCGCAGGTCATGGGCAACGGGCGTGCCGCGGCGCAGCTCGGCTTCAGCACATTCATCCCCGAAACGGCCGACACTTCCGGTGCGGCGCAATCGGCCGCGTCCGCAGCGGCCTCGCCATGGACGTTCCTCGCCGGCTCGGGCGGCGCTCCGGGCTCGGTCGTCAACGCCGGGACTCCGCTTGAACTGAACCGGCTATGGATGTTGCTGGGCGTGCTGGCGCTCACCTTCGTGGCCAAGGCGTTCGTCACTCTGATGACCATCCGCTCCGGCGCATCGGGCGGCGTGCTTCAGCCCGGCATCGCCTTGGGATCCACGCTGGGTACGATGCTCGGACTGCTCTGGCTGTTCGTCTTCCCCGTAGATTCGGTCACCGCGTGCGCCCTGATCGGGGCCGCCGCGCTGCTCTCCGCATCCCAGCAGGCTCCGCTCATGGCCATGTGCCTGGTCATGGAACTCACCGAGGCGCCGATTGAGTTCTTCGTGCCGGTCGGTATGGCCGTGGCGGCATCCGCCTTCGTATCGTCCGGGCTGCTGCACAGGTTGGGTTGATTGCTGCTCTCATTAGAAAATGTCCTGAAATAGCAAACATGGTTCGATATTTCAGGACATTGACTACAGATTAGCCATGAGGACTTATCCATACATTGTTGAAGAGCATCGTGCTCTCATCTCATGATGTGGTCTCTTGGCAGGCATGTCGCAATGATGAATTGATTGTTGGGCGTTGATTCATCACCGTGGTAATTCTCATTTGATCAGAAAAAGTGGCCATCTTCGGTTCTCTGGGGGGGGTGTGCGAAGATGACTTCGCTCCTACTGTCGATAGTGATTGAATCGATATCGTGTTGGGCGAAAGATACGGTAGTGCGCAAGACCTCGGGCACTGCCGACATGGAAGAACGGCAAATTGATTTTCAATAGAGCAAGTATTCCGTCCTCCCGCTATGCGGGTAGCCGAAAAAGGGCGGTGCAGGGCGCTGCCGTCGGTTCGGACAGGTAGAGTGAATTGCTGTAACGTATTGTGAGACACAACGTACTGTGAGTCAAGGAGATAAGGTGGCAGATTTGCTGACATCATCCCCGGTGATGGCGGACGGCGACATGCCGTCGATGCCGGATCCGATTTTCAATCGTCTGTTGAAGGACCGCATCATCTGGATGGGTGAGGAGGTCAAGGATGACATGGCCAACCGCATTTGCGCACAGATGCTCATGCTGGCCGCGGAGGACCCGAAGAAGGACATCTGGCTGTATATCAACTCGCCCGGTGGCTCGATTACCGCAGGCATGGCCATCTACGACACCATGCAGCTCATCCAGCCCGACGTGGCGACCGTAGGCCTGGGCATGTGCGCGTCGATGGGCCAGTTCCTGCTGAGCTCCGGCACCAAGGGCAAGCGGTTCCTGACCTCGCATGCCCGCGTGCTGATGCACCAGCCGTCCGGCGGCATCGGCGGCACCACCACCGACGTGCGCATCAACGCCGAGCTCATCATGGATATGAAGAAGACCATGAGCGAGCTGACCGCCGAACAGACCGGCCACACGGTGGAGGAGATCTACCGCGACAACGAGTACGACCACTGGTTCACCGCCACCGAGGCGCTGGAGTACGGGTTCGTGGACAAGATCATCACCACGCACGATTCGATGACGAAGGGAGAATGATCGAAATGGCATCCGAAGAAGCTCAGTTCGCAGCCCGCGCCGACCGTCTCGCCGGCCCGCGCGGCGTCGTCGGGTTCATGCCCGCCGCAGCCCGCGAGAGCGCGCTGCGCGGCGGCGCGGCCGTCTCGCCGCAGAACCGTTACGTGCTCCCGCAGTTCTCCGAGAAGACGCCGTACGGCATGAAGACGCAGGACCCGTACACCAAGCTGTTCGAGGACCGCATCATCTTCATGGGCGTGCAGGTCGACGACACGTCCGCCGACGACATCATGGCCCAGTTGCTTGTGCTCGAATCGCAGGATCCGAGCCGTGACGTGATGATGTACATCAACTCGCCCGGCGGCTCGATGACGGCCATGACCGCCATCTACGACACGATGCAGTACATCAAGCCCGACGTGCAGACCGTCTGCCTCGGTCAGGCCGCCTCCGCCGCGGCGATCCTGCTGGCCGCCGGCGCCAAGGGCAAGCGCCTGATGCTGCCGAACGCACGCGTGCTCATCCACCAGCCGGCCATCGACCAGGGCTTCGGCAAGGCCACGGAGATCGAGATCCAGGCCAAGGAGATGCTGCGCATGCGCGAATGGCTGGAGAACACGCTCGCCAAGCACACCGGACAGGATGTCGAGAAGATCCGCAAGGACATCGAGGTCGATACGTTCCTGACCGCCCAGGAAGCCAAGGATTACGGCATCGTGGACGAAGTGCTCGAACACCGTTCGTGAGGTTCATGAATTTTCACAAGTGGATACCCCCGTCGCCGTCAGGCCGGGGGTATCCTCGTAACAGTGCGCATAACGGGACGCATAGTCGAAGGAGAGCTGCATGGGGCGCGTGGTGAGTTACAACGAGGACGTGCCTCGGTGCACGTTCTGCGGCAAGACCGAGCATCAGGTACGCAAGCTGGTCGCAGGCCCAAGCGCGGCCATCTGCGACGAATGCATCGAGCTGTGCGTCGACATCGTCTCGGAGGAACGCCAGCACAGCGCCGATGTCAACGCCCTGACACTGCCCAAGCCCGCCGAGATCAGCGCCTATCTCGACCGGTACGTCATCGGGCAGAGCGCGGCGAAACGCACGCTGTCGGTCGCCGTCTACAACCATTACAAGCGCGTCAACATGGAACTGCGCGAATCGGCCGGGCAGCTCGACGGCAAGAAGCAGGCGCTCGGGCGTCGCCGCCGCACGGATCCGCTCGCCGACGTCGAGGTCGCCAAATCCAACATACTGCTGCTCGGCCCTACCGGCGTCGGCAAGACGTATCTCGCGCAGTCCCTCGCCAAGGTTATGAACGTGCCGTTCGTCATCACCGACGCCACGACGCTCACCGAGGCCGGGTATGTGGGAGATGACGTGGAGACCGTGCTGCAGCGGCTCATCTCGGCCGCCGACGGGGACGTCGAGAGGGCTCAGCACGGCATCATCTACATCGACGAGATCGACAAGATCGCCAGAAAATCCGGCGAGAACACGTCTATCACCCGCGACGTCTCCGGCGAGGGCGTGCAGCAGGCGCTGCTGAAGATACTCGAAGGCACGATCGCCTCGGTGCCGGTCGAGGGCACACGCAAGCACCGCGACCAGGACACGGTGACCATCGACACGCGCGGCATCCTGTTCATCTGCGGCGGTGCGTTCGTGGGGCTGAGCGATATCGTCGCCGGTAGGCTCGGACGCCACGAGAGCGGCTTCGGGGCCTCCTGGCATGACCATGAGGTCAAGCCCGAGGAACTGCTCGAACAGGTCAGCGCCGACGACCTCGCCGAATTCGGTCTGCTGCCCGAGTTCATCGGGCGTCTGCCCGTGGTCAGCGTGCTCGACGAGCTGACCGAGGCCGATCTGGCGCGCATCCTCACCGAGCCCAAGAACGCCCTGGTCAAGCAGTATCGCAAGATGTTCGCCGTCGACGGGGTGGATCTGGTCTTCACGGAGCAGGCGGTGAACGCCATCGCGTCGACCGCCATAACGCGCGGGACGGGTGCGCGAGGGCTGCGGTCGATCATCGAGAAGACCCTTGAGGAGACGATGTTCGAGCTCCCAGGCATGGATGACGTGCAGCAGGTGATCGTCGACGCGGCCTCGGTCAGGGGTGAGGGTCTGCCCAAACTGGTCCGTGGGGAACGGCGCCTCGTGGCATGACGGGGACGCGCGCGGCACGCTCGCGACACGCGCGCGACACGCCAAGTTGCTAAAGTCATTACATTGATGTAATTTATTTGAGTTGCCGCAAACAAGACAACATGCGCCAGTAGCCCAGCGGATTAGAGCAGCTGACTACGGATCAGCAGGTCGCAGGTTCGAATCCTGTCTGGCGCACGAGCCGTGAAGTAATTCACGGTTGTGCATAATTCAATATGCGCGGTATGCGCCGGTAGCCCAGCGGATTAGAGCAGCTGACTACGGATCAGCAGGTCGCAGGTTCGAATCCTGTTCGGCGCACAAAAAGCCCTTGAAAGCGAATGCTTCCGAGGGCTTTTCCAATGGATGGGCGCACAGCAGACAGGCGCAACGAGGAGCATCCGCCCACGACCGTGTTCCGGCGCCATCGAATACATACGAGGAGCAGACGTGTACGATTTCCAGTCCGTGGTCGAACGGCGCGGCACCACATCCATCAAATGGCACATGATCGAGGATGACATGGGTGTGGGAAGCGAGGACGTGATCGCCATGTCCGTTGCCGACATGGAATTCAAGCCGGCTCCGGAAATCGTAGAAGCGCTGGTCGAAGCCGCCCAACATGACATCTTCGGATACGATTACGCGACCGACGGGTATTTCCGCGCGCTGACGGCATGGATGAGTCGTCGGCACAACTGGGACATCGACCCGGCCTGGGTGAGCCTGTCGGACGGGGTCATGCCCGCGGTCAACACCGCACTGCGTGCGGTCACCCATCCCGGCGACAAGGTGATCCTGCAAGGACCCGTCTACTATCCTTTCACCGCCGCCGCGGAGCACAACGGCCTGACCATACTCGACAACCGCCTCGTCCTGGGTGACGACGGACGTTACGTCATGGATTTCGACGATCTGGAGGCCAAGGCGTCCGATCCGCGGTGCACGGCGCTGATGCTGTGCAACCCGCACAATCCGGTCGGCCGCGTGTGGAGCGCCGACGAGCTGCGTCGTCTGGGCGACATCTGCATCGCCCACGGCGTGACCATTCTGGCCGATGAGATCCATGCGGACTTCGCCTACCCCGGACACGACGTGACGATGTTCGGCACGCTGGGGGAGCGCTACGCCGGCCACTGCTATGAGTTCACCGCCCCGACCAAGACCTTCAACATCGCCGGCCTGCTGTGCTCCAACGTCATCACCGTCAACCCCGAACTCAAGCGGGCGTTCGACGTGGCGGCGGAGAACATCGCCGGCCTGACCGTCAGCCATTTCGGACTCGTCGCGTGCCAAGCGGCATATGAGCGGGCCGAACCGTGGCTGGATGCGCTCATGGGCGTGCTCGCCGACAACCTTTCGCTGCTGCGCGAGTTCGCGGAACGCACGCCTGGACTTCGGCTCATCGAGCCGGAAGGCACGTATCTGGCATGGCTGGACTGCCGCGGTCTTGGCTTCGGTTCGGCGGACGAGCTGCGCGATTTCATGCGCGACCGCGCTCGAGTGTATTTCGACGAGGGCGTGCTGTTCGGCGAGAACGGAGCCGGATTCGAGCGCGTCAACCTCGCCTGCCCGAAGGCGCTGCTTAAGCAGGTGCTGGACAACATCGCCGTAGCCCTGTCACAGCGCGCCTGATTTCGGCAACCGGGTTTGCCTCTCGGCCCGCTGGCGGGGCGAGCCGTGAGGCAAACAGCGGGGCACCCGACATTATCGCCCCCGCTGGCGGAGGGCTGGCATGCGCAGCATGACTGGGGGTGGTTCTCAGTCTGGCGGGACAGTCCATACTCAGTCCCTACCCATCCGTCCGGCTGATTCGCTCCCATCCCGTGTGCCACACCAGGCGAAAAACACCCCAAAATCGCATGGTGTGGCACAGCAGAGAGCCACACCATGCGATGTGAGCCTTCACATCACGTGGTGTGGCAAAGCACGGGTCGCGGAAACCGCCATTTTCCAATGACCGGTGAATGGGCCCGGAATCACCCTTGGCCACACCAGCCCCAAAACCCTCAAAAAACGCATGGTGTGGTACAGGCGATAGCCGGATGGCGGTCGGCGGAGAATCATCACCACGCCTTTCCCGCGAAAGTCCCATCCGGCGACGAATAAATGGGACTTCCGCCGGATATGGATTGTTCGTCGCCCCCCACTCCTCGCCTACAAGCAGCTCTGCTGTTTCTTCACGGCTCGCCTTTGGCCCCTGTGATTGTGGTCTCGCTTCGCTAGGCTCAGCCCGGGGCGTAGAGTGGGATGGGGGTCTGTAAAATGAGGAGTCGGTCTGATGGCACCGAATCCTGACATGTCAGGCATACGTCCGCGTCAGGCTGTTCACTTGGTATGGAATTGAGGGTTCATGAATAGCACGGGTAGGGTTTGGGCCAGGATCCGGCGAATCGCCGCGTCCGATCGTATTTCCGGCCTGATTATGCTCGCGTTCGCGTTTGCTGGTCTGGTCCTGGCTAATCTGCCATGGACGTCGCACATGTTCGAGGCGGTGGCGGAGACGCAGCTGGGCATTCCCGGCACCAACATCATCCTGCCGATCGGGCATTGGGCGCAGGATGGCCTGCTGACGATATTCTTCCTCACGGTCGGATTGGATCTCAAACAGGAGCTGACCACCGGTTCGCTCGCCGATCCGAAAGCCGCCGCCGTGCCCATGCTGTGCGCCGTGGGCGGTATGCTGATGCCGCCGGTGCTGTTCATTACGGTCATCTCCCTGTTCTCCCGGTTCGCGCCGCCTGCGCCGGGAATCGTCACCATCCCGACCGGCGCGGATGTCCCGTTCGCCGAAGCGGCGCAGGGGTGGGCGATTCCCACAGCGACGGACATCGCCTTCTCGCTGGCGGTGCTTGCGTTGTTCGCCAAGGCGCTGCCCGGTTCGATCCGAGCGTTCCTGATGACGCTCGCCACGGTCGATGACTTGCTGGCGATCATCCTGATCGCGGTGTTCTTCTCGTCGCTCAACGCATGGTACTGGTTCATCGGCATCGCCATATGCGCGGCCATCTGGGCGTTCCTGGTGAGATTGCGCCGCGTCCCATGGCTGCTGGTCGCCGTGATAGGCGTACTGGCATGGGTGATGATGTTCGAGGCCGGCGTGCACCCCACGCTGGCGGGCGTGCTGGTCGGCCTGCTGACGCCGTCGCGTGAAATGCACAGTGAGAAGTCGCCGCGCGCGCAACGCTATGCGAGCAAGCTGCAGCCGTTCTCTTCGCTGCTCGCACTGCCGATATTCGCGCTGTTCGCCACCGGCGTGCACTTCGCCGAGCTGTCCCCGGCGCTGATGCTGTCGCCCGTGGTCATCGGCATCATCGTGGCGCTGGTGATCGGCAAGCCGCTCGGCATCATGATCACGGCATGGCTGTCCACGCACGTGGCTGGGCTGACGATGGCGAAGGGACTGCGCGTGCGCGACATGTTCCCCGCAGCCTGCGCGTGCGGCATCGGCTTCACGGTATCGTTCCTGATCGCCTCTCTGGCCTACACGAACACGGAGCTGTCTGCGGAAGGACGGTTCGGCGTGCTGATGGCATCCCTGATCGCGGCGCTCATCAGCGGCATCCTACTAAGCCGTCAGTCCAAGCGGTTCGAGAAGGAGGAGCTGGAGTCGGTGTCGTAACGGAGCTTCTGCTGGTATGTTGGAGACATCCAAGACAAGGAGTGCGTGATCATGTCGAAAACGGATGCGTCGAAGAAAAGCGGCAAGAAAAAGAAGCTGCGTAAACTGGCCGCGCAGAAGCTCGCCCACGCGGCGGCGAACAACGCGCTGAACGACATCATCGCCGCGGCAGGTGCCGAACGAGGGAAATCATCGGCCGCCGGGCGGCAGACGGGTGACGCGGCGGTACGCGCCGCCGTCTCCGGCGTTCAGCAGGATGCATCGCCGTTGGGCGACACCTATCACCGGGGCCCGGTGATTCTGCGCGGCCCGATGATTCCGAACGACAACACTACGGCCAACCTGCTCAAACCCAATCAGGAGACCGATTGGCTCCACATGGATCCGTGGCGTGTGCTGCGCATCCAATCCGAGTTCGTCGACGGGTTCGGGGCGCTCGCCGAGCTCGGGCCGGCGGTCAGCGTGTTCGGCTCCGCCCGCACGCCGCGCACCGACCCGGACTATAAGGCGGCGCGGCGCATGGGGCGTGGAATCGCAAAGCATGGCGTGGCCGTCATCACCGGGGGAGGGCCGGGCATCATGGAGGCCGCGAACCGTGGTGCGGCGCTTGCCGGCGGCAAATCGGTCGGACTGGGCATCGAACTGCCGCACGAGCAGGGGCTCAACCAATGGGTGAACCTGGGCATGAGCTTCCGCTATTTCTTCGTGCGCAAGACCATGTTCGTCAAATACTCGTCCGGCGTGATCGTATGCCCCGGAGGATTCGGCACATTCGATGAGATGTTCGAGCTGCTGACCCTGGTGCAGACGCACAAGGTCATGTCGATGCCGATCGTCCTGTACGGCACCGAATACTGGCGTGGCCTGTTCGAATGGCTGACATCGACCGTGCAGGATCACGGCATGATCTCGCCGCTCGACCCGAGTCTGGTACTGATCACGGACGACCCCGACGAGGCCGTGGAAGTGGCGGTCAGCCGGATCGCCTCCTAGCGCTTGACGGCGATGAGCAGTCCGGTGCCGGTCGGAGTCAGAGAGGATTCGAAACGGTCGTCGTCCTGAACCATGTCCAGCAATTGCCGCATGACCACCGCCTTGTCGCTGCGGTCAGCGGGATTGGGTACACCGCCGTTCGCCTCGTCGCCCTCGAACGCGAGCATGTCGGTGAACACGATGACGCCGTGCTCCCGGAGCAGCCGCGGCGCCTGGGCAAACGTGTCCAAATAGTTCGCCGCATCGCCGGAGACGACGATCAGGTCGTAATCCGTGCCGTTGAGACGCGGCAGAAACACGTTCACCGGCGCGTTCACCGCGCGCAGCGTCGTTTGTGTCGTGTCGGACAGGGCGAAGAACATCTTGCGGATGAGCGCGATTCCCTGCGTCGAGGAATCCACCGCCGTCAACTGGCCGGTACCGTGCAGCGCATCGACAAGCTGGACGATCTCCACGAGTGAGCCGGAGCCGATGGTGATCACCGAGGTGCTGCGCATCATGCATGCCAGCGTATGCAGCAGCTGCGCCTGAGCTGCGGAACCCTGCGCAAGACCGCACTGGGCGGCCTGTTCGCGCGCGTCCAGCAGCGCTTGCGTCTGCCGGGAATAGGCGTGATCCTCGACGTACTCCCATGCCCTGGCGAGATTCGCATATGAGGTCTTATCCATAAACAATCCCCTGAACCGTTGTCGAATGGTGTCTGTTTCGGTCTGTCAGCGCTCTCGGACGCGGGCGACGATCTGCCACATCTCCTCGCCGACGTCGATGCCGCGGGGACAGTGGCGCGAGCAGGCGCGCACGGATTGGCAAGCGGCCACGCCGTCGGCGGTGTCGATGGCGTCCAGTCGCTCGTCGGTTGCGGTGTCCCTCGAATCGTTCACGAAGCGGGAGGTCGAGATCAGGGCCGCCGGCCCAATGAAGGCGTCGCCGCCGGCGTAGACCGGGCAGGCTCCCTCGCACACGCCACAGGCGATGCAGTTGCTGAGCAGCTCGTATTTCGCCAGCTGCTCTGGCCGCTGAAGGTATTCGAACACGTCAACCTTGCCTTCGCTGGTGGTCGCGAGCACGCCATCGGCCTGCAGATACGGCTTGAGCTTCCTGATCTGGTCGAGCATCGGGTCGATGTCCGCGATCAGATCGCGCTGGACGGGGAATCCCGGCAGCGGTGCCAGTTCGATGATGCCGAGTTCGTGGGATTGCGCGTCTGCGTTGTCTTCGCAAGAGTTTCCTTCGGGAGCGGTCGTGTCCGCGCTCCGCTTATCACCCGCGTCGCCGGTGTGGCGGAATCCCTCGTCATCGGCGAGGGGAATCGGCGTCGCCGGTTTCGCCCAGTCGCCGACGGTCGCGGTGCACAGGAGCGTCGGCGTGCCGTTGATCGCCACCGCGTCGGAACCGCACATGCCATGCCCGCACGAATAACGGAACGCCAGGGTCGGATCCACGGTGCGCTTGATCTTCAGCAGACAGTCCAGCACCGTATCCTCCCGGCGAACCGGCAGAGTGTACTCCTGAACCCACTGCTTGCCGCGGGGACGCCGACGCGCCGAAGCGGAGGCGCCGCCGAATGGCGAGCTTTTCTTGGCGAAGGGGCTGCCGGAGCGGGCCGGGCGATCACGCTCGGGACGCGGCGTGAACCTGTTCACCCGCAAGGTCACCGTGGCCAGCGCGTCACTTGAGCCGCTCATATATATGCCTCCTGAAGTCAAAGAATCGTCAACCAGTTTGCCATAAGGCATGGCCTTGGCGGGCGCGCCCATGCCTCGGTTCCGCGCACGGAATCGTCGTCGTGCCGACGATGTGGATAAGTGGATATTCGTCCACATTCCATCCACAACACGCCGAAGGGCAAGCCTTCGACCACATTGGCCGAAAACCATGTGGTCGAAGGCGGTTTTATGGTGCACTGATGGTCATGGACACCTGTTTGACAAGCCGAGCGGAACACGCAGGCGCTACGACCGATCATGATCCTCCCGTGGCGGGGCTGAGCGATATGCTGTGCCGGCTGTGCGACGGCTCGCTCAAACCCAAGCAGCTGGGGGTGCTGGGGGAGCAATATGCGGCGGATTGGCTGGAACGGCACGGATACACGATTCTGGGGCGCAACTGGCATTCGCGGTACGGGGAGCTCGACATCGTCATGATGACGCCCGACCGCGTCATCGCGTTCGTCGAGGTCAAGACCAGGCGGACCGACCATTTCGGCATGCCGCAGGAGGCCGTCACTCTGCACAAGCAGACGAATCTCAGACGCGCCGGCGTGCAGTGGCTGCTCGAGCCGGACCACCGCATCAGGCATACGGGGGTGCGGTTCGACGTGCTCACCATCGTCGCGCGTGCGGGCATGGTGTCGGTGCACCACATACCGGGGGCGTTCTGATGGCTATCGGCGGTTCCCTTTCGGTCGGCCTGATTGGTCTCAAGGCCTTCATCATCCAGATTCAGGCGTTCATCTCGCCCGGTCTGCCGTATTTCAGCGTCATCGGCCTGCCGGACGCCTCGCTCAGCGAATCGCGGGAACGGGTCAAATCCGCCTGTCAGGCGAGCGGGTTCAAATGGCCTGACACCCGCGTCACCGTCAACATGTCTCCCGCGTCGATGCCCAAGCGGGGCGCCTCGCACGATCTCGCCATCGCGGCCGGCGTGCTGAGCGCGGCGGGGGCGATTCCGCACGACAGCCTGGAGGAGACGATCGTTCTGGGGGAGGTGAACCTCGACGGCACCGTGCTGCCGATCCATGGTCTGCTGCCGATCATGCTGCATGCCAAGGAGCGGGGGATACGGCGACTGATCGTGCCTTACGGCAACGAGGACGAGTCCCGCCTGGTGCCGCAGATGGACGTGACCTGCGTCCGTCATGTGGGCGAACTCATCGAGCTGGCGGGAGGCCGAGCGTCGTATACGCTTGGCGTCGACCGGGCGACGGTCTCGTGCACGGTCGAGGACACGCCGGCCTTCAGCGGATTGGGCGACATGAGCGAGGTGGTCGGCCAGGATCATGTCAAGTGGGCGTTGCAGGTGGCGGCGGCCGGGAAACACCATCTGCTGATGACCGGCCCGCCGGGCTCGGGCAAGACGATGTTGGCCTCCAGGATGCCGAGCATCATGTGCCCGCTTACGCCGGAGGAACAGCTCGAAGTGGCGTCGATACGCTCCCTGTGCGGCACGCTGCAGCATTATGGCATCTCCGATATGCCGCCCTTCGAGGCGCCTCACCATACGGCGTCGACCGCGTCGCTGGTGGGTGGCGGATCAGGGCTTGCGATGCCGGGGGCGATTACGCGCGCCCACCGCGGGATCCTGTTCATGGACGAGGCCCCTGAATTCTCCGCGAGGACGCTGCAGACGCTGCGCGAGCCGATGGAATCCGGGTACGTGGCCCTGTCTCGCACGAAGGGGACGACCTACTATCCGGCGATGTTCCAGATGGTCATGGCAGCCAACCCGTGCCCGTGCGGTTACGCCTACGGCAACGGGGAGCGCTGCGTGTGCAAGGAGAAGGACCGTATCCGGTATTTCGCCAGACTGTCCGGTCCGATTCTCGACCGGATTGACATTCAGGTGGAGGTGCCGCCGGTCCCGTGCATAGCCTCGGCGCCGACCCGCGATTCGATTGGCAGCCACGTCATGCAGCAGCAGGTGATCGCGGCGCGGGCGGCGGCCGGCGAACGGTATTCCAAATACGGGTGGGGCTGCAACGCCGAAGTGCCGGGGTCGTGGATGCGCGCCAACACGTCGGTGAAGGCGCTGGAACTCGCCAACAGGGCGCTGGCGTCGCATCGGCTGAGCCTGCGTGGAGTGGATCGGGCCATGCGACTGGCATGGACGCTGGCCGATCTGGCGGGCAAAACGTCGCCGGGGCCGGACGAGATGTCGCAAGGCATCATGTTGAGAGCGAGGATGTCATGACTGTATGCGAGTCGGATAGCGGCCTTTGCTGGGACCTTGACGAGGAGACGCTCGCTCGGGCCATCCTGACTTTCTGCCTCAATACCGCAGACGCGCTGATGACCGCGCTCCTCAAGGGCACGGCCGATGCGTGGGAAGCGCTCACCCTCATCCGGGACAGCGACCCGGAACTGCGCACGTCGGCCGGCGCGGGGAAGGTCATCGAGCAGGCGTTCTGCATCGGCATGACCCGATGGGGGAGCAAGCCCACGCCGCAGGCGGTGCGTTCGTTTCGCTCCGCGTTGGCGACATGGCAGCAGCGATTGCGAACTCTCCCCACGTGGGACAGGGATTATCTCTGCGGCTGGTTCACCATGGAGGGGAGGCAATGGATCATCGCGCCGCATGACGTATGGTGGCCCACCCGTCTCAACGACCTGGCGTTGCTGGGTCGTTGCGCGCCCCCGCTGTGCCTGTGGGGCAGTGGCGATCGCGCGGCATTGACCAGTTGCCCGCAGCCCGTCGGCATCGTGGGCTCGCGCGGCGTCAACGAGTATGGGCGCCGACTGACGACGGACATAGCCGTGCATGCCGCGCAAGCCGGGCATCTGGTGGTTTCAGGGGGAGCCATGGGGGTGGACGCCGCCGCCCATAGGGGAGCATTGGACGCGATGCGGGCGTACGGCATCGGACGGGCCGGGCGCACGGTGGCCGTGTTCGCCGGAGGCCTCAACCATGCCGGTCCGCAGTGCAACAGCGAGTTGTTCGACGGGATTGCGGAAAACGGGGGAGCACTGGTCAGCGAACTGTGCCCGGGAACCATTCCGGAGGCGAGGCGGTTCCTGTCGCGCAACCGCATCATAGCCGCGCTTTCGTCAACGCTGGTGGTCACTCAGGCGAGACTGCGTTCAGGGGCGCTGAACACCGTGAACTGGGGAAGCGAACTGCAGCGGGACATCCATGCGGTGCCCGGCAACATTGACATGCCGGGCAACGGCGGCTGCAACCGGCTCATTCAGGAGCAACGGGCCACCATCGTGTGCTCCGTCGCCGACATGGATGACGTCTGGCATGCCCCGCATCCGCCGGAGTCGTTTCACGACGTGGCCACTCAACGGAAAGACGGCTCGGACTGCGATGTCGGGACGCCTCGTGATGCCGGCATATTGCGCGACAGCAGCCCATCGGGCGGCAACAGGTCATCGGCGATGACCGAGAGCCAGCGGGCGATCATCGATGCCATCCGATGGTGCCGTCGCCGGCGGATAGCCCCGACCGCGCAATCCGTCGCCGAACAGCTGCGCACCCGGTCAGGTGAAAAAGGCCTTGAGACGGGCGCGACGGAAGGGAAGCCAACGGAAGGGAAGTCAACGGAAGGAAAGGGAGCGGATGCGGTGCCGGAACGCGGCATGCATGAGTTGGTCGCCCATGTGCTCTCGCAATTGGGGGCGATGGAGCTCATCGGACTGATAACCGTCGAGAACGGTCGCATCTCCATCGTTCCGGAAACCGGAGGGAGACGGAGATCATGATGACGATACTCACTCGTGGCGGATGGTACAGGCGAAAGCATGGCACCTTGGCGTGCGTTACGCCTGCCATTGGCATCGTGCCAGGTCGACACGCCATCCACCGTCACCGGCATTGTCGTGACCCGCCCGCGGCGGGATGAACGGCACACCCTCCTCTTCGAGCATCGCGCGCTGCCGCTCCGGGCCGCCGAACGCGAAGCCGGGCGCCAGCGAACCGTCACGGAACACGACGCGATGGCAGGGAATCACGCCGGGTTCGGGATTGGCGTGCAGCGCGAAGCCGACGAACCTCGCATTGCGTGGGCGGCCGGCCAGCGTCGCGACCTGGCCGTAGGTCGCGACCGCTCCGCGCGGGATCCGCCGGACGATGTCATACACCGCACTGTTGAACGATGTCGCACTATTGAACGACGCTGTGCTGCCGGATGACGCTGTGCCGTTGGATGTTGCCGCATTGCCGGGCGTTGTCGTGTTGCCGGGCGTCGCCGTGCTGTCGGGCGTTGTCGTGCTGTCGGATATTTCTTCCATGAACGGTATTATCCGCCGTGCCCCCGTCACGTGCGCGGCGAACGTCAGCCCTTGTGCGACAATCTTGGATATGAGTCCGAAACATGTGGAAGAAATGTATGACGCGGTGATCGTCGGCGCCGGGGCGGCCGGCCTGTCGGCGGCGCTGGGGCTGATGCACTCCCCTGACATCGAACAGTTGAAGGAGTCCGGCATCGAGCCGAAGGTCCTGGTGATATCCAAACTGCAGCCGTTGCGCTCGCACACCGGTTCAGCGGAGGGCGGCATCGCGGCGAGTCTGGGCAATGTGGAACAGGACGATTGGCATTGGCATTACTACGACACCGTCAAGGGCGGCGACTGGCTGGTCGATCAGGATGCGGCCAAGCTGCTCGCCGAGTACGCCCCGCAGACCGTGATCAACCTGGAGCGTATGGGCGTGGCGTTCTCCCGCACCGATGACGGCCACATCGCGCAGCGACGGTTCGGCGGTCACACCGCGGATTTCGGCAAGATGCCCGTGCGCAGGGCGGCATATGCGGCGGACCGCATCGGCCATCAGATCCTGCACTCGCTGTGGCAGCAGTGCGTCGCGGCCGGCATCGAATTCGCCGAGGAATGGTACGTGACCGATGTGGTGCTTGACAAGTCGGGGAGCGCCGTTGCGGGCGTGGTCGCCTATGACACGCACGCCGGCGTCACCCACGCAATTCATGCGCACAACGTGATGTTCGCCACCGGCGGTGCAGGACGACTGTTCCACACCACGTCGAATTCATGGGATCTGACCGGCGACGGCATGGCCTTGGCGTTGTCCGCCGGACTCCAGCTGGAAGACATCGAATTCGTCCAATTCCATCCGACGGGTCTCGCGCACACGGGCATACTCCTGTCGGAGGCCGCCCGTGCGGAGGGCGGCGTGCTGCGTAACGCCGACGGCGAGGCGTTCATGGAACGTTATGCGCCGGAGCATCGCGACCTCGCCGCGCGTGACGTGGTGAGCCGTTCGATCATGGCCGAGATCGACGGCGGACGCGGCGTCGCGGACCCGAAAGACCCGGACGGTCCGAAGGACTGCGTGTGGCTCGATATGACCGGCATCGATCCGGATCATATGAATGCGGTGCTGCCGCAGGTGGTGGAGACCATCAAGGCGTACGCGAACCTCGATCCGGCCAAGGACATGGTGCCGGTCAAACCGACCGCGCATTACACGATGGGTGGCATCCCGATCACCACGGATGGAGAGGTGTATCGCTGGGCGGAGTCAGGGAGCCAGAACGTCGACGCCGTTTCCGGTACCCGCACGGTCGTGGAGGGCTTGTTCGCCGCGGGCGAATGCTCGTGCGTGTCGGTGCATGGGGCGAACCGTCTGGGCGGCAACTCGCTGCTCGACGCATGCCTGTTCGGCACGCGCGCAGGTGAGTCGCTGGCGGCCCGCATCGCACAGTCGCCGGTCGACGACCCGATGCGCGGCGCCGATGCGGATGACGGTCCCGCCGAGGCGGCAGCCGCGCTGGTGGACGACGTCGCCCGTTCGCGCAAGCAGGATGTCGCCACGATGCTTGCGGGCAGACCGGACGCGGATGATGACGCGGCAGACGATACGTCTGACGGTATGCCGCAGGCAGCGGAGCTCGGCGGCTCAGATGCTTCCGCGCAGCCCGGTTCCGAGGAGGACAACCCGTATCGGCTCGCCGCCGATCTGGGAACGCTGATGGAACATGCGCTGGCGGTGCGTTGCGACGCCCGTTCCATCAGCGAGGCCCTGAACCTGCTCGATACTGTGATCCGTCCCCGCGCCAGCCGTCTCACGGCGCATTCGGAGACGCCCGCGTTCAATCAGGAGATAACCGCGATCTGGGAGGTACGGCACCTGACACTGCTCGCCGAAGCCATGCTGCGCGCATCCGAGGCGCGCCACGAATCGCGCGGTTCCCTGCAAAGGCTCGATTATCCGGCGCGTGACGACGAACGTTTCCTCGCACATTCGATGATCGGGATGGCCGATGCCGCCGATGCCGAGGCTTCATCGGCACCTCACGCCTCCATCCTGTGGCAGTCCGTGCACATCAATGACTTCCCGCCCAAGACGCGCGAATACTGAGAGCTGCGATACGGGAGTGGCCTGACGCCTTCCCCTCAGGCCGGATTCCTTGGTTCCGAGTCAGAGTGGTTCTGATACAAAACTGCGCCGAAGGCCCAGCCAGGGCTTCGGCGCAGTTCCGTTTTGCCGGCTTTGCGGCACGGTCTCACTTCACCAGCGAAGTGAGCTCACCGAGATCGAGTTCGAAACTGACCCCGCGCTCCTCGAAATGCGGCTGATTGCGGGTGCTTTCCATTGCATGACGTACGAATTCGCCCGCGATCCGAGCCGATTCGGCCAGGCCGCGGCCGGCCATCACCGCACCGCACAGTGCGGACGCGAAAGCGTCACCCGTACCGTGGATCATGTACGGCAGCTTGTCGTGCACAAGCTCGACCTTCTCGGCAGCGCCCTTTTCGGCGCTCGCCACGTAGTTGATGATCTTGCCGTCACCGTGGTCGATGCCCTTGAGCACCACGTTCTTGGCACCGAGTCCCAGCAGCGCGTCCAGCAGTTCGGTCACGGCGGCGTCATCGAGATCCTGCCCGGGGTAGTCGCGCTTGGTCAGGATGCTCGCTTCGGTCAGGTTCGGCATCAGCACGTCCGCGCCGTCCGCCAGAGCCCCCATCGCCTCGCACAGTTCCGGCGTGTACGTCGGGTACATCTGCCCGGCGTCGCCCATAACCGGGTCGACCAGCCGCAGCGCGGACGGATATTCGCGGTACAGGCGCTGGATGATGGACACCTGGTCGGGGGAGCCGAGGAAGCCGCTGTACACGCCGTCCAGCTCGACGTTCTCCTTGCGCCAGGCGTCCAGATATCCGGAGAGAATGTCCGTCGTGTCATGGAACGTGAACACGGCGTACTTGGTGTGTGCGGAGAACAGGGCCGTCGGCACCGGGCACACGTCGCAGCCGGCCGCCGACAGGATCGGGATCGCCGCGGTCAGCGAGCACTTGCCATACCCGCACATGTCGTGCACGGCGGCCACGCGCGGAATGTAATGTGGGTCGCGGTCATACAGCGTCACATCATCGGTCATTCGGAAACACCCCTTACTGGTAGGCAATGACGATACACAACAGAGACTAGCATCGTCGGGCGCACACCGCGTAACGCGGTCCCGCCCAGCGCGCCACCGGTGGCGGGCGGCCGGGAAGTGCCACCTGCATCGTATCGACGGCATGGGAGCGGAAGCCGGAACGTGACGCCTCGCGCTAGAGTTGTCTGATACACGTGACGACGGGACGAAGCCCGATGCGGCGGTTCCGTCCGCATGATCGCAAGGAGGATGCCATGACGCCCATGGATGTTCTGATTGTCGTGGAACGCTTCTTCCTGTATTGGCTGGCGTACTCGTTCGTGGGATGGGTGTGGGAGACCGGCCTGAGCGTCGTGCTGCGCAAGCGGTTCGAGGATCGGGGCATGCTCAACGGGCCGATATGCCCGATCTACGGGTTCGGCGGTCTGCTGGTCGTCGTGCTGCTGCATGACGTGAACAATCCGCTGTCGCTGTTCCTGTCCAGCGGCGTGCTCGCATGCACGCTGGAATATGCGTCGAGCTGGGCGATCGAGAAACTGTACCACATGCGTTTCTGGGATTATTCCGGCAAGCCGTTCAACATCAACGGGCGCGTGTATCTCAACGGGTTCCTGGCGTTCGGCGCGGGGGCGACGTGCATCAAACTGGTGGTCCAGCCGTGGATGTCCGACATCGTCCGGTCCTGGCCGATATGGCTGCTTCACGCCGTCGCGGGACTGTCGTTCGTCGTGGTGGTAATCGATGCGGCCATCACCCAGGCCGGTCTGCGCAGCCTCGATTCGCGTCTGACGAAGGTCAGCGAGGGCATCAAGGCGCTCAAATCGCAGCAGATCAGACAGATCGACACACGCATCAGCGAGGCCGACGAGCAGTGGCGCGAAACGTCCGCCAAACTGCGCGGGCAGGCGGAGCAGGCGTATGACCGGTTCGCGGCCGGAGCCCAGCAGGGCATTCGTGCGGCATCCAGACCGGTTGCGGATGCCGGCGAGCTGGTCCGTCGCTCGCTCAACCGCCAGCAGCGCCGTCTGATCCGCACGTTCCCGAAGATGGTATCCCTGCGCGACCTGACCATCACCGACATGATCCGTGACCTGTGGAACCGGCTCTGACGGCAGCGGCGTGTCGCATCGTGGATAGTCGGTTTTAGGGCTCCTGTTACGACCTGCGACACCAATGATGCCAACGGCTTTTAAAGGGTTATAGGCAACCGCGATAACGCCGGACTTGCGATGCCGCATCCATGTGCCCTATGGTCTAAACCAACACCTCGCCAGACGCTGGAAACCGCCGACGGGTGGCGACAAGAAAGACACGGAAACCACAGCATCCCGACATGGGAAAAGGAGCAACCACCATGACCGAAGCCAACAAGAAGTACCGTTTTGAAACCCTGCAGCTGCACGTCGGCCAGGAGCAGGCCGACCCGGCCACCGACTCCCGCGCAGTGCCGATCTACGCGACCACCAGCTACGTCTTCCACAACTTCGACCACGCCGAGGCCCGCTTCGGACTCGCCGACCCGGGTAACATCTACGGTCGTCTGACCAACTCCACCCAGGGCGTGTTCGAGGACCGCATCGCCGCCCTTGAAGGCGGCACCGCCGGCATCGCGGTCGCCTCGGGCGCCGCGGCCGTCGAGTACGCCGTGCGCAACATCACCCAGTCCGGTGACCACATCGTCTCCTCCAAGAACATCTACGGCGGCACCTTCAACCTGCTCAAGCACACGCTGCCGCGCGACGGCATCACCACTACTTTCGTCGATCCGGAGGTTCCGCAGAACTTCGAGGACGCCATCCAGGAGAACACCAAGCTCGTCTACTTCGAGACCTTCGGCAATCCGAACGCCGACCTGCCCGACTTCGAGGCCATCTCCGCAATCGCCCACAAGCATCATCTGCCGGTGATCGTCGACAATACCTTCGCCACCCCGTACCTGTTCCGCCCGCTGGAGCACGGCGCCGACGTCGTGGTCGAGTCCGCGACCAAGTTCATCGGCGGCCACGGCACCACGCTGGGTGGTGTCGTCGTGGAAGGCGGCAACTTCAACTGGGCTGAGGTGCCGGGCAAGTTCCCGACCCTGACCGAGCCGGATCCCTCCTACCACGGTCTGAACTTCTACGAGGCCCTTGGTGGAGCCGCCTTCGTGACCCGTATCCGCGCCATCCTGCTGCGCGACACCGGTGCCACCCTGTCCCCGTTCGCCGCGTTCCTGCTGCTGCAGGGCACCGAGACCCTGTCGCTGCGCGTCGAGCGCCACGTGCAGAACGCGCTGAAGGTTGTCGAGTACCTGCAGACCGTGCCTGAGGTCGAGTCCGTCTCGCACCCGTCCATCGAGGGGCGCCGCGACCACGAGCTGTACAAGAAGTACTTCCCGAACGGTGCCGGCTCCATCTTCACCTTCGACATCAAGGGCGGCAAGGACGCGGCGCGTGTCTTCATCGACAACCTGCACCTGTTCTCTCTGCTGGCGAACGTGGCCGACGTGAAGTCGCTGGTCATCCACCCGGCCTCCACCACACACTCCCAGGAGACGCTGGAGGAGCTGGAGGATCAGGGCATCCACCAGGGCACCATCCGCCTGTCCATCGGCACCGAGAACATCGAGGACATCCTCGACGACCTCAAGGGCGGCTTCGAGGCGCTGCGCGCCTCCGGACTGGCCAAGTGATGGTCTTGGCTAGATAGCCGCAAGGATTTTCCGCGTCGCCGGTCGGGGAACCGTGACGCGGAACGAGAAGGGGAACCCGTACAAACCCGCGCTGACGTCATGCAGCGCGGGTTTGTTGCATACAGCCCTTGCTGGCTGGGCTGTAGTGAAGCGGGTGGGATGTCGCCGCACAACCACCCTCCGGCGCTTCGCGCCACCTCCCGCCAGCGGGAGGGCGTATGGTCCGATCCTGCTGTTCAGCTCCGTTCTGACCACATTTTGGCTTTTTCTGTCTTGAAAAGTGATGCAAGCAGGGGGTTTCGTGCCACGAAACGGTAAAAATCGCTGTTTTCGGCATTTCGTGGCATTCCCTGTGCCACGAAATCGTTTTTAACCGGTTACATGCCGTTTCGGGGCGTGAGGGCAAATCTAAGAATCATTGGAAAATGGACGTTTCGCCATTCTCGTTCTCAACACTGTTCTCGCTCATCGTACAATTCTTCTTGCCAGGCATCCCCTATCATCCCCCCGTCATCGCCACGGGCCCGTGCGTTCCCGGCCGAGAGAGGCCGCCGAGCGCAGTGAAACCGCGCACAATGTTCGAGCGCGTAATACTCAAGGATGATGGGCACGATGGCGATTCACCCCGCCGCACGATGCCGGTCCGAGCCCGCCATCCGTATGGTGAAAGTAACGTTCAGGGAAAATCCCTGTATTGATATGGAAGAGGACGTTATGGAACAGCAGATCATGCAGCCGCAGACCAATGCCGGTGCGGCGCAGGAACAGCGGCACCCCATCGCCATCGAGGCGATCGACCTGGTCAAGGACTACGGGCATGGCGAAAACGCGGTGCATGCGCTGCGCGGCGTCAATGTGCGGTTCGAGCAAGGGAGGTTCACCGCGATCATGGGCCCGTCCGGCTCCGGCAAGTCCACGCTCATGCACACGCTCGCCGGACTCGACTCGGCCACGAGCGGTCATATCGTGTTCGACGGCGCCGACATCACCACCATGAACGACAATCAGCTGACCATGCTGCGCCGCCACAAGATCGGCTTCATCTTCCAGAGCTTCAACCTGCTGCCGATGTTCACCGCCGAGCAGAACATCCTCATGCCGTTGACTCTGGCGGGTCAGAAGCCCGACCGTCAGTGGTTCGACATGCTGACGACGACGCTGGGACTCAAGGAACGTCTCACGCACCGGCCGAATGAACTGTCTGGCGGCCAGCAGCAGCGCGTCGCCATCGCGCGTGCGCTCATCACCAAACCGTCGCTGGTGTTCGCCGACGAGCCCACCGGCAACCTCGATTCCGTCTCCAGCGCCGAAGTGCTGAGCTTCCTGAAGCGATCCGTCAAGGAACTTGGGCAGACCGTCATCATGGTCACCCATGACGCCGTCGCCGCATCCTATGCCGATCGTGCGATCGTGTTCGCCGACGGCCAGATCGTCGCCGACGAGCAGCGCCCGACCGCCGAGAGCATGAACCAACTGTTGATGAACGAGCGCGAGCGGGCCACCCAACTGGTCGGCGGGCCGTCCGCGGGCACCACCGTTCCAAGACCGCCGGTGGCGGCCCTCAAGGGGCACACCGAAAAGGCGTCTTTCGTTCCGGGTGCTCCAAGCGTTCCGGGCGCTCCGCAGCACGCCGCCGTCGCCCAGCACCGCCGCTGACCCGCCCACAGCATTAAGGACTTCTCATGTTCTCCATCACCATCAAACTCATGAAAAAAAGCGCGAGGATGCTCATCCCCGCAGGCATAGCCATCCTTATCGGCACGGCGTTCATCGCCGCCACGTTCCTGTTCTCCAACTCCATGGACGACTCGCTGCGCAGGCAGAGTACCGCCCAGCTCGGCGAAGCGAACTACATCGCCACGATGAAAACAAACAGCAACGGCGCGGTCTCCGAAAACGGCTCGGCCGACAGAACCACCGTCGCCGATTTCAACCTCGACCGGATACGCGCCACGAAAGGCGTGAAGGGCGCCCGCGTCGACACGTCCGTCAGTGTTTCGATCTCCGCAGCGGGCAAGCGCTCGAACGGATACGCCGTCGGCACGTCAACCGACCGCAAGCTGCTGCCGGTCCGCATCGTCTCCGGCGACCAGCCGGTCGACAACAACGAGGTGGCGTTGCCAAAATCCGTCGCCAAACAACTTGGAGTGGGTGTCGGCGACAAGGTGGACGTCGCTCCGATATCCAACGGCAGCGCTCTGAGCGGCACCGCGGTGCGTGACGTGCGCGTCGTTGGCCTGACCAGCGACCCGTTTGGTGTGTACTCGTTTTACGGTGGCGCTTCGGTGCTGTCGGAGAACGTCGTCGCCGCGGTATACGGCGTGGATGATTTCGACCATATGCAGGCGTACATGCTCCTGCTTGACATCGACGACGCCGACGCCGCTGCCGCGCAGCGGACCGTCGACGAGGTCTCCGGGCTCCTGCCGAAATCCTATGGCGTGGAATCGCGCCGATCGGTCGAGGCGGAGGCCGTCAGGGACCTCAGCTCGAACAACACCAGTTTCCCCACCATATTCCTGCTGAGCTTCGGTGTGCTCGCACTGTTCGTTGCCGCCCTGGTCATCGCCAACACGTTCCAGGTGCTGGTGGCGCAACGCAGGCGCACGCTGGCGTTGCTGCGCACAATCGGCGCGAAGAAGGGCCAGCTGTACACATCCGTACTGATGGAGGCCGGATTGCTTGGCCTGATTGCGTCGGTGCTGGGCGTCGGCTTCGGCGTCGGTCTGATCGCGCTGGTCACGAACACGGGCGTAATGGAAATGATGGGAATGCAGGCCAGGCTGATTCTCTCGTGGCAAGCGTTCGTGGTTCCGATCGCATTCGGCCTGATCATGACTGTACTCGCCTCACTCGGCTCCGCACGGTCCGCCACCAGCGTGACGCCGCTTGAGGCCCTGCGCCCGATCGAGCTGACCGATACATCACGCGCCGGAAAGGTCCGCGCCACGATTGGCGTTCTGACGATCATCGCCGGATTGGTACTGGCTGGCGTCGCCGTATGGCAGCTGTCCGGCATGCTGAACGGTCTGGACACCATGGCCAGCGACAATTACAGCAGTGTGCTGCTGATGTCCATCGGCGGGGCCGCGCTGGTGTTCCTCGGGCTCGTACTCACCGCCACGTTCTGGCTGCCGGTGCTGATGCGCGGCGTCGGCGCGCTCGTCTCGATGTGCGGTCCGAGCGCCAAAGTTGCCCACGCCAACATCCAGAAGAACCCGCGTCGCGTCGCCGCCACCGGCACCGCGCTGCTGATCGGCGTGACCCTGGTCGCCACCATCGCCACCGGTGCAGCCAGCGCCAAGCAGACCATGGGGGAGGCGCTCGCGTCCCGGTACAGTGTCGACATGATCGCCACCGGCGACGGCCTGAAGACCAGCGCAGTCAAGGAAGCGGCCCAGGTCAAGGGCGTCGCGGCCACCATGTACGCGCCCACGGCGACGGTGACCGCGGAAGGCGTGAACGGGGGAACGATGTCCCTGCTGCTCGTCGGCGTCAAGAACACCTCCGAACTCGCCGGCGTCATGCACGCCGACCTGAGCGGCGTCACCGTCGGCGACGACACCGTGCTGCTGCCGAAATACCGCGCCACCTCAGGCAAGGAGATCACATTCGGCTCCGATGCGAAGCTGCGGTTCACTGCTGCGGAATCGAATGGCATTGCGGCAAGCACCGAACAAGACGGGTCCGCCAGCGCAAGCTCGACGAACGGAGGCGTTTCCTCATCAATGCGTCTCAAGCCGGTGCAATCCGATTACCGCCGCGTCTCGTCCAACTATGATGCCGTCGCCTTCATCAACACCAGCCATTTCAACAACGGCGACGTCACCGCGACCAGCCACATGCTGCTCATGCGTGTGGATACCCAGTCGGCCGGCGTCTCCCTGAGTGACGTGTTCAACAAGATTCAGGACGTATTTTCGTATGACTCCACCGTGTCCATCACCGGTCCCGTGGCGCAACGCGCACAATGGGAGACCATCATCAACTCGATGCTGATGCTTCTGGTCGCGCTGATCGCCGTCGCGGTGCTCATCGCGCTGATCGGCGTGGCGAACACGCTGAGTCTGTCGGTGATTGAACGCACCCGCGAATCCGCGACATTGCGGGCCATCGGCATGACCCGCGGGCAGCTGCGGCGCTCACTGGCCGTCGAGGCGCTGCTGCTGTCGCTCGTCGCAGGTGTGGTCGGCGTGGTGCTCGGCACGCTGTTCGGATGGCTGGGGTCGTACATGGTGTTCAGCCTGTACGGCAAGACGGTGTTCCCCTTCGAATGGGGCATGAACGGCATCGTGCTTGTGGTGGCCGCCATCGCAGCCCTGCTCGCCAGCGTGTTCCCGGCCCGTCGCGCAGTCAAGACGCCGCCTGTCGAGGCTCTGGCTGAAGCCTGAGCCTCTTAGGCGGCCTTCGCGGCAAGCCGCTCACTTCACCTACAGACAGTCCACCGGACTGTCTGCTTGACGGTTCAGCCTGTCGAGGCTCTGGCTGAAGCCTAGTTCGTAGAGCCGGTGGGTGGTCAACACAGCCGCCAGTGCAATGAGGTCCCTTCTTTCACTCAAAAGAAGGGACCTCATCGCCTATACGGCGTTATACCGCACGACCCGTGACACGCGGCTCCCGACGCGCGATGTTATAACCTGAACACGTGAAAAATCGGTACGTTGCAAAATGAACTGTTCATTAATCGAAGGTGATTTTCATTATCTTTCAGCGGTCGGAACCTGACAGTTGGTCTACAACAGAATCGGTTCCATATCAACCAACACACAATGGAAGCTGAAAGAATGCACAAGACAATGCGTAAGTCCGCGGTCCTCAAGGGCGCCGTGGCAGGCATCGCATCCATCGCGATGCTGATGTCCGTGAGCGTCACCGCGAACGCCGCGGACACTCCCTCGTACGGCAGCGCGGTCAAGCCGAACATCACCTCGCTGCTAGGCGAGTATTACAACTGGTGGACCCCGAAGAAGGTCGTGAACAACACGCCGCAGGGCGATGCCTTCCGCGGCAAGGTCACCGATGCCGGCAAGAGCGTGCTCGGACAGAACGACAAGACCGTCGTGGCCATCAACAACAAGGCCGCCGCCGACACCACCAAGGTCGACGGCACCTACACGCAGGCCGAGCGCGCCGCTCTCGACGCGAGCGACGGCGACGCACTGCGCATCTACAAGGACGCGTTCGGGCCGATCATCGGCCAGTACGTGGCCGAGGGCGTCGCGCAGGGCGAGCTGCCCAAGACCTCCGACCTGGTGTTCAGCAAAAGCAGCAAGGACTCGTTCGCGGGCTTCGTCGGCACCGGCAGCGCCAAGAAGGACTTCAACTACCCGCGTCCGTACTTCAACAAGGGGAACGAAGGCGTCGACCGCACGATCGGCGGTGACACCGACCTCAACGGTCTGAGCCCGACGCTCGACATCAAGCGCATCCCGATGATCAATATCGACGGCCAGGAATACGGCGAGGATTACACCGACTATCAGGAGCCGTCGCAGTCCTTCCCGTCCGGCCACACCACCAAGACCTACAACCGCGGTCTGGGATTGGCCACGCTGCTGCCCGAGCTCGGACCGGAACTCGTGGCCCGCGCCGCCGAAGGCGGCAACAACCGCGTCGTGCTCGGCGTGCACTACCCGATGGACGTGATCGGCGGACGCATCTCCGCCAGCGCATCCGTCACCGCTCTGTGGTCTGATGCCACGTTCCGCCAGAACGTGCTGCTGCCGGCCCATGACGAACTTGAGAACTACATCGCCGCACGCTGCAAGGCCGACGGCAACGGCGACACCGTCGCCGCGTGTGCGAGCAAGACCGGCGCCAACGACAAGAACGGATACAAGAACACCTTCACCGACGCGGTGTCCACCGAACCGGTGACCGACCGCGCGTCCGCCATCGACGCCTACACCGCACGCATGACCTACGGATTCTCGCAGACCTCGGCCGCCGGTCAGGCGCCCGTCGTGCCGCAAGGCGCGGAGAACCTGCTGCTCACCGCGTTCCCCGACCTGACCGACGCCCAGCGTCGTCAGGTGCTCGAAGCCTCCGAAATTGACTCCGGCTACCCGCTGGACGCCAGCTCCAACGGATTCGAGCGCATCAACCTCGCCAAGGCTTTCAGCGCCAAGGTGACGCTGAGCGAAGACGGCAGCACCATCACCGCCATCTCCTTCGGTGCCAAGGCGCCGACCGTGGTGAAGACCGCATCCTCCAAGGACACGATCACCGGACTGCTGACCGACTTCAACAAGTACTACGTCGCAGGCAAGGGCGTGACCGATGAGGGCAAGTCGGTGCTCGCGCACGACGACCAGCTCACCGAAGACATCAACAACAAGGCGTACGGCACCGACGGCAACACCGCGCAGGACCAGCGCGCCCTGTCCGACGCCCAGATGAACTCCACCAACACGCTGTACGACGCGCTCGGTCCGGTGCTCGGCAAGTACTACAAGGACGCCGCCGACGCTGGTAAGTTGCCGAAGACCGCCCAGTTCCTGTCCGACATGAACAAGTCCGCTTCCACCGGCGTCGCCAAGGCCACATACCAGCACCCGCGCCCCTACGTGGACCGCGTGAACTTCAACGGCACGACGCTGAACATGAACGGTCTGAAGCAGACGCTGAACATCAAGAAGGTCCCCGGTTACGAGAACTTCGACTGGGGAGACGGCGAAGCGCCCGACAACGAGTATGACGGACTGTACAACTCCGGCTCGTTCCCGTCCGGCCACACCACCTTCGCGTTCACGCAGGGCGCCGGCCTGGCGTACCTGCTGCCCGAGCTCGGCCCGGAGATCATGACCCGCGTGTCCGAGGCCGGCAACAACCGCATCGTGCTCGGCGTGCACTACCCGCTCGACATCATGGGCGGCCACATCGCCGGCCAGTACGGCGTCGCCACCGCGGTGAGCGGCGAGAAGACCGCACAGGAAGGCGCGGCCGCCCGCGCCGAGCTCGTCGATTACCTGACCGCGCAGTGCAAGGCCGACAACCATGGCGATACGCTCGACGCCTGCATCACGAACACCGGCGCGAACGCCGCCAACGGCTACCGCAATGATTTCACCGACGAGGTTTCGACCAAGCCGGTTACCGACCGTGCCTCCGCACTGGCCGCGTACAAGGCCCGCATGACCTATGGCTTCCAGGCCACGGGCACGACCGGACAGGCGCCGGTGGTGCCTGACTCGGCCGTCCGCATGCTCGACAACGTCGCCGCGTTCAAGTCGTTGGATTCCGCGCAGAAGAAGGCCGTGCTCGCCGCGACCGAAGGCGACTCCGGCTATCCGCTGGACGCCTCGTCGCAGGGCTGGGCGCGAGTCAACCTCGCCGCGGCCTACAGCGCCAAGGTCACGCTGAGCGCCGACGGCAAGAACGTCGTCAAGGTCGAGCCCGGCCAGGCGCAGGCCTCGGTCGTGCGCGAGACGAGTGGCAACAACGGCAACAACGGCGGCAACGGCGGCAACGGTAACGGCGGTAGCAATGCCGGCAACACCGGTGTCAACAATGCCGCTGGCCGCAACCCCTCCGGCACGCAGCCGCTGTCGAAGACCGGCGCGGACGTGTCCGGCATCGCCTCGGCGTTCATCCTGATCGCCGCCGCCGGCGTCACGATCATGATGATCCGCCGCAAGCACGCGATCTGACAACTAGCGCCCCCGCTGGCGGACTGAGCATCGCGCCCCCGCCAGCGGGGGCGTTTATTTTATATTCGCCTTATACCAGACCGTTGTCGTAGGCGAAGACGACGGCCTGGACACGGTCGCGCGCATTGATCTTGGCAAGGATATGCGCCACGTGCGTTTTCGCGGTTGGCAGGCTGATGAACAGCTTGTCGGCGATTTCCTGATTCGACAATCCATGGGCGATCTCCACCAGCACCTCACGCTCCCGCTCGGTCAGCAGGTTCAGCTCCGGGTCAGTGTATGCCACCGGCCGGGCGACGGGCATCGTGGACGAACCGTCCGCATAGCCGTCAGTCGCCGTCAACCCATGCTTGGTGTACCCGTCCTCCATCATCTTTTCGATGAGTCGCTTCGTCGCCGAAGGCGCAATAATCGCGTTGCCCTGATATACCGTGCGAATAGAACTCAGCAGCGTCTCCGGCTCGGTGTCCTTGAGCAGGAATCCGGATGCGCCGGCGTTGATAGCCGCCATCACGTACTCGTCCAAGTCGAACGTCGTCAGGATGATCACGCGGGTCTTGCGCGGCGCGTCTCCGGCGGCCGCTTCCAGCGCGCTGATGCGGCTGGTCGCTTCCAGTCCGTCCATGCCGGGCATGCGCACGTCCATCAGCACCACATCGGGGTGCAGCGATTCGGCCAACGACACCGCCTGAGCGCCATCGCCCGCCTGCCCGACCACCTGTATGTCCGGCTGGGATCCGATCACCATTGCGAATCCCGCTCGCACCAGTTCCTGATCGTCGGCGATGACCACCCGAATTCTTTGCAACTCACTCATGCCTTCCACTGTATCCAACATCGGCGAACAAGTCCCGCATCACGCCCCCTGATTTAACCCTGAATTCATGTCGGATGATCCCCGGCAGGCCGTGGAGCGCCGTCTCATTACGACGCGATGCCGTGCAGCTGGCTATCGTGCAGCTGCTTGTCGAGCGATGCCGCGGGCCTGAGCTGCATGCCGGGCTGCTCTTGCCGGTGAGCCTCATCGCTGAATCCGGTCTCGCGTAGCACGCCCAGCAGCTTGCGCATGTGGGCCAGCGCCGCACGGCCCTGTGATCCGATGGCCGCGAACGCCTCGGAGATGGCCCCGGGCGACGGCTGTTCGCCGTGACGCTCGCAATCGTCAAGTATGCGCAGGCCGGCGACCGCCTGGTCGATCACGCTGGTCAGCGTCATCGTCACCTCGGACTGGATGCTCTCGCTGATGCGGTCACGTTCCATGTTCGCCGCCAGGATGCGCTGCTTGGCCTGCTCCGCGCGCAACGCCTCCTCGCGGGCTTGCAGCACCAGCGCGTTCGATCCGCTGGATCGGTCCCATTGTGCCATGGCCGTCGCGCTTATGCACAACGCCAGCGATATCACCATGAACATGATTGCCGATGCGAACGCGGCGGGCGTCGCCGCGAGGGAATATGCCGGGCGGGAATGAGTCAGCATGCTGAAGATGCTTCGATACCCGGTTTGAGCGGCGAAGATCTTGCAGCCGAACAGCACGGAATCCGATATTGCGGCGATCCCCGTCCATCGCCATGCCTTGTCACGGCCGTACAACACCGCGGAATACAGGGCCACAAGGGAAGCGAGGATATCGGCCAGGCTGACCGGCTCGAAGAACAGCAGCTGAAGCGCGGCGAGGATGGCCACCGCCAGCGCGCTGGATTCCGGGAACCTGCGGCGGAAGATCAACGGAATCAGGATGATGATCGTCAATGCGCGGTCGAAACGGTTGTCGAGCTGCAGTCCCTCGGCGTATATGACGGATGGATTGATGGAAAGTAGCATCCAGGCCACCAGTATGGTGAGCAGCAGGTCGGTCAGCAGATAATGCCGCTCGGTCCACTGCGACATGCGCTCGATCCAGTTGAGCCGCTGCTCCCCGGTAGCGGATGCCTGCTGGATCGGCTTCGAACGCAGGGCGGACAGAATCGTGCGCAGGCGTATGGTGATGGGCGCCGGCGGCGCTTGTGTCGGGACCGATGACATCTGCGACACCGGACGGGGCATCTTTGCGCCGGCCGGTTGCGTGACACCGGCCGGTTGGACGACACCGACTTGACTGGCGACGGCGGATTGCGGGGCGTTCGCGACATTACTGACGACCCCGGCATTCCCGGTATCCGTCGCCATTGAAACCGTTCCGGTCGTCGGGGCCGCCATCGGCATGATTGCCGCGCCCGAAGACACCGCAGCGGAAGACGCCGCGTTCGAGCTTTCGGACGCCGGCGCAGCATCCTCGGACTGCGTTGAGACAGTGCTGTACGGCACGAAGCCGGACACCACGAAGCCGCCGCCAAGCTGCGGGCCACTGGTCACGCTGCCGCCGATCGCGCCGATTCGCTCGCGCATGCCGATCAGTCCGTAACCGGGCTTGTGGCCGTCCAACGACGATGACGCGCCGCGGCCATTGTCGGCAACGGTGACGTGCAGTCCGTCAGCCCCCCAGATCTCGCTGATCTGCACGGTGACGTTCGGGCCGCCGTATTTGCGCACGTTCGTCAGCGCCTCCTGCACCATGCGGTACATTGCGGTGCTCGCCTGTGCGCCGAGCGCGGCGACCCGCGGCTGGCCGGACACGGTCTTGCGAATCGTGCACCCCATGCCGGCTGCCGCGTTCGCCTGGTCGATCAGCGCGTCCACATCCGCGTAATCGGCATGGTCCGACCCTCCGAACACGCCCAGCAGACGTTTCATGTCGTGCAGCGCGCGCTCCGATTCATGACGGATCGTCTCCATGGTCTGCCGGGCCAGCGCCGGATTGTTGGCGCCCGCGTACCGGCCCCCATCGGATTGGATGATGATGATCGACAGCGTGTGCGCCACCACGTCATGCATGTCACGCGCGATGCGGGCGCGTTCGGCGAGCGCCGCGATATGGCGTTCCTCATCCTCTTTTGCCTGCAAGGCGTCGTTGCGCTCATGCATCATGCTGACGGTGATGCGCCGGGCCCGCTGCCAGTACGCGACGATGATCGCCGCGAACAGATACACGGCGATGAAGATGAATATGGCCACTGAGCTTGTCGTTATGGTGGTGGCGCAATCACCGCTCAGACCATAGATGTATGTCCCCGAACATGTCTCCAGGGGGCTGAGTCCATCGAAGGGCACGCCCTGATTGAGGATGGGACCTGCATCGGCGGACCAGATGATGACGGGCGACGCCAAGGCCCCGATGGCGACGGCGAGTACGATGAACGCCTTCGAATTGCGCGGATCCGCATATACGATGGCCGAATACAGCATCCATGGCGCCATCAGGTCGGCATATACCATCGACGGCCCGAACGCCAGTTGGACGACCACCAGACCGGCGAACAGCAATGTAGCCATCTGCGGCTTCCACCGGCGCATCGCGACGGGAACCATCAGAACGAAGCTCCAGAAGGCCATTACCGTATGGTCGAAATAGGCGATGATGCCGGGATTGCTGTCATTGGTACCGGCCATGAGCGTGAAAAAGATGGAGATGATCACCGCATACAGGGCATCTGCGAGCAGCACATGCTTCCTGTTCCACGTGGTGATTCGTTCCATGATTCCCATACGGTTCAGCGTATCGCGTGCGGTGACCCGACCCACATCGGTCGGCCGGATGATTCATTGCGATGCGGCGTGTCGGGCGGGGTGCGTTTCGTTGGTGGGAATCCCCTCGGGTTTCCGCCGCCGGTCGGCTACAGTGGAACCGAGAATGGTACGGCATCGTGGGATGCCGGGGTGCATCAATGAAAGGGAATGTATGACGCTGCTTGCCGAATATTACGTGCCGGGGCTGCATATCGAGGATCGGTCGGTCAAGGTCCCGCTTGATTGGGCCGGTCATGAGCCGGGGCGCGGCTTTGACGGGGAATCGATCAGCCTGTTCTACCGCGTGGTGACCGCCCCCGAGCACGTGCATGACGATCTGCCTCTGCTGGTGTTCCTGCAGGGTGGTCCGGGAGGGGCCGGACCCAGGCTGCTGAACCCGTCGAGCGACGGATGGATTGCGGAGGCGGTCAAGCATTTCCGTGTGGTGCTGCCGGATCAGCGCGGCACGGGCCGCTCGTCGCGCGTCGACTCGCATGCCATGGCGAGGCTCGCCGCCGGGGGAGTGCGTGCGCAAGCGGATTACCTCAAGCGGTTCCTCGCGGATTCGATCGTGCGGGACTTCGAACATCTGCGCCGCACCGAGTTCGGCGGCTCGCCGTGGGTGACGCTTGGCCAGAGCTATGGCGGATTCCTGACGCTGACCTACCTGTCGCTGTTCCCCGAAGGAGTGGCCGCGAGCTTCACCTGCGGCGGCATCCCGCATGTCCCGGCGAACGCGACCGAGGTCTATGAGCACACGTTCCCGCGCATGGCCCGCAAGACCGCGCAGTTTTACGAGCGCTACGGCGTCGATGCCGATCGTGTCGCCGCCGTCGCGGATCAGCTGCCGACCGTGGCTGAGATCGCGGAAGCCGGCGGCATCGGTGGCGATTCCGGCTCGCTGCCCGAGGGAACCCCGCTGCTGCCGAACGGCGACCCGCTGACCGTGGAGCGCCTGCAATGCCTCGGCTCCGACTTCGGCATGAAGCCAAGCTTCGAGCGCGTGCACTGGATTTTCGACGATGCGTTCGTCGACGGCGACGGTTCGGTCTCATCCGGGGCGGCGTTGTCCGACGAGTTCTTGGCGAAGGTCATGAACGCGACCTCCTCGCGTCCCCTGTACTGGCCGCTGCAGGAGTTCATCTACGCGAACGGTGAACTGGACGAGCCGATTCGCTGGGCGGCACAGCGCGTGCGCGACACCATGCCCCGGTTCTCGACCGGCGAACGCCCGCTGGCCTTCACCGGCGAGGCGATGTTCCCGTGGATGTTCGAGCAGGAGTCCGCGCTGCGGCCGTTCAAGCCGGCGATGGACCTGCTGATGGAGGATACGAGATTCGGTGTGATCTATGACGCCGACCAGCTGGCCCGCAACGAGGTTCCGCTGCAATCGGCCGTGTATTTCGACGACATGTACGTGGATTCCGGCATGCAGCTCGACACGCTGAGCCGTGTCGGCAACTCGCATTACTGGGTCACCAACGAGTTCGAGCATGACGGGCTGCACGGCGATCTCGTGTTCCGCCATCTCTACGACGAGGCCCTCAACCGCGGTGACCTGGAATCGCTGTTCTAGCGTGCGGGCGTACGCTTCGCGGCCGTGCGCGGCGGGGCATGACGAACTGCATCTTTCGTATGAACAACACAACAAGGAGCATCATGGCACAGAACATCACCATAGGATTCATCGGCTATGGCAACATGGCGCAGGCCATCGCGCAGGGTCTCGTCGACGCGGGCGTCGTCAACGGCGGCGACATCGTCGCCTGCGCGGCGCATTACGACAAGCTGGAAGCCAGCACTGCGAAGCTCGGGGCGCGTCCACTGCACAGCGCGCGTGAGGTCGCCGCCGCGGCCGACGTGGTGGTCATCGCCATCAAGCCGTATCAGATCGAATCCGTCATCAAGCCCATCGCAGACGAGTTCGCCAAGAATGGACGGTTCGTGGTGTCGATCGCCGCCGGCTGGGATCTGGCGAAGTACCAGAAGCTGTTCGGCGATCTGGCTCAGAGCATCCATATCCAGTGCACGATTCCGAACACGCCGATGGCCGTCGGCAAGGGCGTGCTCGTCACCGAGACCGACAACACGCTCACCGACATGCAGACGGAGGTCTTCGAATTGCTGTTCGGCCCGATTTCGCTGATCGAGCGCGTCGACACCGCACACATGACCATCGCCATGGTGGTGGCCGGCTGCGCACCCGCCTTCACCGACATGTACATTGAGGCGCTGGGTGACGCCGGCGTGCAGTACGGACTGCAGCGGGCCACCGCATACCGGCTCGCCGCGAAGATGGTCGAGGGCGTGGGAGCGCTGTACATGGCCACCGGGACCCATCCCGGAGCGATGAAGGATGCCGTCTGCTCGCCCGGCGGCACCACGATCCGCGGCGTCGCCAAGCTGGAGAAGGACGGCTTCCGCGGAGCCGTTATCGACGCCGTCGACGCCATCGTAGGCTGACCCCGCAAAAGGGTCCATCGGACGGTCGTCATCCGCGGTGTAGCTCGATATCGTCCGGTGCCCTATTCCGCGAAAGTTCCATATCGCACGCCGCAAATGGGACTTTCGCGGGATGGACGGAAAGCTGTTGTCGGATGGCGCAGGACGTCTGTTGTTATTCGGCGCCGTGAACGACGCGGACGCCGTCGGCGGTGACGTATCCGTAGTTCATCGTCTCGCTGTTGTAGGCGATGACGCCGTCGCCGCTGGCCGGCATGACGATGACGCCGCCGTCGCCGCGCCGGGCCGCCACGTCATCCAGTGCGGCCTGAGCGGCCTCCTGCACTGACTGGCCGGCGAACCGCACACGATCCGCGATTTGATGCGCCGCGACAGACCTCACGAACGCCTCGCCGATACCCGTGCATGACACGGCGACGCTGTCATCGGCCGCGTACGTGCCGCATCCGGGCAGCGGCGAATCCCCGACGCGCCCCGGCATCTGGTTCGTGATGCCGCCCGTGGACGTCCCCGCCGCCACATGTCCGGCGGCATCCCTCGCCACCGCGCCGATCGTGCCGTGCTTCTCCCAGGCGTCGCCCTCGGATTGGGCGCGTGCCAGCGAACGCCGGCGTTCCTCGGTCACGAAATACGACGGATCGCGCAATTCGATGCCCCACGAGCGCAGCAGGTCCTCGCCCGGCAGCGCGAACATCGTGTGCTTGGCGCGCTCCTTGACCGCCCGGGCCACATCGATCGGATGCCGGGCCGTGGTCAGCCCGGCGGCGGAGCCGACCTCGCCGTCGCCGGTCATCAGGCAGGCGTCCATCGACACCTTTCCCTCGCTGGTCAGCGCCGCGCCCCGACCGGCGTTGAACTCCGGCGCATCCTCCATCACATGAATCGCGGCGCATACCGCATCCTCGGCGGGCGCGCCCTGTTCGAGCAGCGCGTAGCCGGCGTCCAGCGCCCGACGCAGATCGCGCTCGGCCTGCGCAGTCTTCTGCGCTCTGCCATCCTTGCTCCGGTCGCCGGCTCCCGCGTGGATCGCCAGCAGAATGCCGTTGACAGGACTGCCGGACGCCGTTGATGCGCCGGATGCGGTGGTGATGATCATGTTCCCTCCCTTGCACGGTTTCGCCGTGACTGATGTTTTCCGCGTGTATTATGCCACCGTCTCCGGGACCGGTCCATTCGAGGCGATTCGGTTACGGCGCTGGATTCTGCCGGCGAATCCGACGAGATGACGGCTTTATGTCTCAATATGTGAGACTGGTGGTGGCCTCCGCGCCGCCCGGGCGCGCATTCGCCGGCCGTGCGGCATACGCGCATGATAGCGGCATATAGATTTCGGCGATAGCCCTGTTCGACGCAATCGCAAGAACCGCGTGAAAACGCGCATTACGCTGAACATTGTTCGCGAAAACGGCCGGCATCCCGCCGGAACGCAGCGGGCGCACAAGATCAATGTGCACGATCAGCAATCTTAGCATCCAAACACACGGCACAAACCAAACACGATACCAGGGGGAACGAAGAGACATGAAGATCAGGAGAATCGCTGCGGCGGTATTGGCGGTCACATCGCTTGTCGGCGGTCTGACGGCGTGCGGGAACAGCAGCTCGGCAGACTCCGGCACCACCGTCAAGGTCGGCGTGGTCGGCGACAGCAACGAGGTCTGGGATCAGGTCGTCATCCCGAACCTGAAGAAGGAGGGCATCAACGTCGAACTGGTGAAGTTCTCCGACTACATCCAGCCGAACGAGGCGCTCGCCAAGGGAGACATCGACCTCAACGCCTACCAGGGCTACATCCTCATGGACGACTTCAACAAGACGCATGACAACGCGCTCGCCGCAGTCGGCGAGACGGTGCTCAACCCGATCAGCCTGTACTCCGACAAGGCCAAGAAGGTCGAAGACATTCCGGAAGGCTTCGAAGTCACCATCGCCAACGACTCCGTCAACGCGGCCCGCGGCCTGCTGCTGCTCCAGTCCGCCGGCCTGATCAAGCTCGACTACAAGGAAGGTACGAACCCCACGCCGGACGACATCGTGTCCAACCCGAAGAACCTGAAGATCACCGAGCTGGAAGCCTCGCAGACCGCCCGTTCGCTGCCCGACGTCGGAGCCAGCGTCATCAACGTGTTCATGGCCCTCGACGCGGGACTCAACCCCAAGTCGGACGCCATCTACATCGAGCCGGTCAACGAGCAGTCCAAGCCGTACTACAACATCATCGTCTCCCGCGCCAAGGATAAGGACAACGCCACCTACAAGAAAATCGTGGACGCCTACCGCAGCGACGACGTCAAGAAACTGATCGACAAGCTGTACAAGGGGGCCGTCATTCCGCTGTGGTGACATGCGGCGAATGCCGCCGCAACCGCAGCACGCAACATAACAACACACACGACAAGCGACGCGAACGGGGAACGTCGACGCATCTCGGCTGAAGGGGAGTGCTCGCCGAGAAGACATGATGCCAGCCGGACGGGATGGCGCGGACCAAGGGGACGGTCCGCGCCGCGGCGGCCTTCCGGCCGGCATCATGGCAGGTCGGCCATATGGCCCGGCATGGCATCCGTGAAGGACGGCCGCACAGGTCGTCAGACGGACCATGCAGGAGACGGCCATGCCGCGACGATTCCCGCGCAAGGCCCGGCACAAGTCGGGACGGGCCCACGCGCCGCCCACATCCAACAGGAAACAAACCAAGGAACATACGAAAGCCCGCACATCATGAGCACACCATTGACCACGCAGCAGGCCGTTGACCTCTACACCACCATGCGCAAGATCCGCCGGTTCGAGGAAACCGTCAAGGCGCACATCGGCAAGGAGATCGTCGGACCCGCCCACCTGTACATCGGCGAGGAGGCCGTCGCCACCGGCGTATGCAGCAACCTCACCCACCACGATTACGTGACCAGCACCCACCGCGGCCACGGCCACACCCTCGCCAAAGGCGCCCGCGTCGACCGTTCGCTCGCCGAGCTCTACGGCCGCGCCACCGGATACTGCAAGGGCAAGGGCGGCTCCATGCATCTCGCAGACTTCAGCGTCGGCATGCTGGGCGCGAACGGCGTGGTCGGCGGCGGCTTCAACATCGCCACCGGCGCGGCGCTCGCCATCAAGCAGCGGCACGGCAGCGACGTGGCCGTGTGCTTCTTCGGCGACGGCGCATCTAGCCGAGGCACCTTCCACGAGGCCGTGAACCTCGCCGCCAGCTGGAAACTGCCGGTCATCTACGTGTGCGAGAACAACGCGTGGGCATCCACCACCCGCTTCGACGACATCAAGAACGTGGACTACCTGTCGGAACGCGCTCAGGGATACGGCATCCCCGGTGTCACCGTCGACGGCAACGACGTCGAATCCGTGCGAGACGCCTCCGCCAAGCTCATCGACCGTGCCCGCCGCGGCGACGGCCCCTCCATCCTGGAATGCAAGACCTACCGGCGCGACGGCCACTTCATCACCGACCCGCAGAAGTACCGTTCCCAGGAGGAGGTCGAGGAGTGGAAACTCTACAACGACCCGATTGACCGGTTTCGGCGCAAGATCCTGCTCGAAGGCGTCGTCACGCAGGACGACCTCGACGCCGCGGAGGAGCGGCTCGACCAGGAGTTCGCACAGGCTCTGGAATTTGCGGTAAACAGTCCATTCCCCAAGGCCGAGGACGCCTTGGACGACGTATTCAGCGGTGAGGTGAACCTGTATGAGTGAGCGAATCATCACATTCGGCGAGGCGACTCGCGAGGCCATGCTCGAAGAGATGCGAGCCGACGAACGTGTGTTCGTCTACGGCGAGGACATCGCCAAGCAGGGCGGCATCTTCGGCCAGTTCGCCGGCATGAAGGACGAATTCCCCGAGCGCGTGCTTGACACGCCGATCTCCGAGACGGCGCTCGTCGGCGCGGGCGTCGGTGCGGCCATCGCCGGCGCCAAGCCGGTCATCGACCTGCATTTCGCGGATTTCATCGGCATCGCCATGGACGAGGTGCTCAACCAGATGGCCAAGGCGCACTACATGTTCGGCGGACAGGCCACCATGTCGCTGGTGCTGCGCGCGCCCGACGGCCTGATGAAGCACGGCGCCGCCCAGCATTCCCAGTCGCTGGAGACGTGGTTCACCAACATCCCCGGCATCCGCGTGGTCGTGCCCTCGACGCCGGCCAACGGCAAGCAGCTGCTCAAGGCGGCTATCAAGGATCCTAACCCGGTCATCTACTTCGAGAACAAGGGACTGTTCCCGGTCAAGGGCGACGTGCCCGAGGACCTGCCGCCCATCGACCTGAGCCGTGTGGAGGTCGTGCGCGAAGGCGCCGACGTGACGCTGGTCTCCTACGGTCTGATGCTCACCAAGGCGCTCGCTGCCGCGGATGTTGCACGGCGCGAATACGGCGTGAGCGTGGAGGTCATCGACCTGCGGTCCATCACGCCGCTCGACATGCCGACCATCTACGCGTCGGTGAAGAAGACCGGTCATCTGGTCATCGCGCACGAGGCCATCAAGATCGGCGGCGTGGGCGGCGAGATCGCGGCGCGCGTGGCCGAGAACCATTTCGATTATCTGCGCGGGCCGGTGCTGCGCGTCGGCGCGCGGTTCACGCCGCTGCCGTTCAGCCCGGTGATGGAGGACTTCGTGCTGTCCGGCGAGAAGGAGATCCTCGACGCCGTGCTCGCGGCGGCCGGCAAGTCCGCCGTCGATGGGGCGGATGGTGCTGCGGGTCGGGCGGGTGAGGCCGCGTGAGCGATGCAACCGTCAACGCAACCGCAGCCGCAGCGGCGGAGGCTTCGGATTCCGTCGCCGCCGGCGCCCCTCTGATCTCGCTTGACCACGTCACCGTCGAATTCGGCCGCGGCAAAAACCGCTTCCGCGCCGTCGACGACGTGTCCCTGACCATCAACAAGGGCTCCATATACGGCATCATCGGTTTCTCCGGCGCCGGAAAATCGACGCTGGTGCGCACGATGAACGTCCTGCAGCGTCCGACCAGCGGCACCGTGACCTTCAACGGAACCACCATCAGCACGCTCGGCGAGGGCCGGCTGCTACCGCTGCGCCGCAAGATTGCGATGATCTTCCAGCACTTCAACCTGATGCCATCCAGAACCGTGCTTGACAATGTCACCCTGCCGCTCATCCACGAGAAGGTATCCCGCAAGGACGCCCGCGCGAAGGCCATGCATCTGCTGGAACTCGTCGGTATCGCCGACAAGGCCAAGGCGTATCCGCGGCAGCTTTCCGGTGGCCAGCAGCAGCGCGTCGCCATCGCGCGTGCGCTGATCGGCGACCCGGAGGTGCTGCTGTGCGACGAGGCGACCAGTGCGCTCGACCCGCGCACCACCCGGTCGATCCTCGCCCTGCTCAAGGACCTCAATGCACGGCTCGGCCTGACCATCGTGCTCATCACCCACCAGATGCAGGTCGTCAAGGACATCTGCACCGACCTGGCGGTCATGAGCCACGGCAAGGTCGTCGACGACGGGTCCATCCTCGACGTGTTCGACCACCCGTCCAACGAACTGACCCGCGAGTTCATCTACACGTCCGGCAACATGAACAAGGGCATCACGCTCGTCCAGGAGCACCCGCTGTTCAGCAAGGAGCGGGAGAGCGGCAGCGTGTATCTGCTGTTCTCGGTCGGCTCCGGTGCGGAGGAGACGCTGATGGCCGACATACGCGAACGGTTCGGCGTGAGAGGCAACATCATGTTCGGCAACGTGGACGTGATTCACGGCACGCCGGTCGGCATGATCCTGGTCAGTCTGGATGGTCCGGCCGAGGCGGTCAGCAAGGCGCTCGCGTATTTCCCGACGGTCGGGGTGAGCGCGACGCCGCTCGCCGACCTGCATGTGAACGAGGTGGAGGAGAACGACAATGAATGATCTGCTGGAGACATGGCTGCCGAATGTGTCGATGATCTGGCCGGAGGTCTGGGACGCGACCTACGAGACCCTGTACATGGTGATCGTCGGCGCGGTGATCGGATACGCGATCGGCCTTGTGCTCGGTCTGCTGCTGTTGCTTACCAGACGCGGCGGGCTCACGCAGAACGTGATCGTCTACAACATCCTCGACAAGATCGTCAACATCGTGCGATCCATCCCGTTCATCATCCTCATGGCCCTGCTGGTCGGCGTGACGCGAGTGATCGTCGGCACCTCCATCGGCACCGAGGCGATGATCGTGCCGATCGTGGGCGCGACCGTGCCGTTCTACGCCCGGCAGGTCGAGAACGCGCTGCTGGAGATAGACCCCGGCCTGGTCGAAGCGGCCAAGGCATCCGGCCTGGGCACGCTCGACATCATATGGCGCGTGTACCTGCGCGAAGGGCGCGTGCCGATCATCCGAGTGTCGGCGCTGTCGTTCATCAACGTGGTCGCTTTCTCCGCCATGGCTGGCGTGGTCGGTGGAGGTGGTTTGGGTAACCTCGCGATCATCCGCGGCTACAACCGGTTCCAGAGCGACGTGACGCTGGTGGCTACACTGATCATTCTCGTCATCGTGTTCGTCAGCCAGCTGATCTGCAACCTGCTCGCCAAGCGGCTGCAGCACTGAGATTCGCTTCCTCCCCGGACCGCCCGAAGTCGGCTACGCCGACAGTCCTTCGCCAGCGGGGCGACGGCATGCCACCTCCCGCTGGCGGGAGATGGCGCGTAACGCCGGAGGGCGGTCCTTGCCACATGTCCCCTCTTTTCCCGTTCCTATATAACCCCCATCCCAAAGGAGCAATACCGCAATGAGCGCCGCACAAGACGACGACACCCGCGATGGCGTATGGGCGCCCCGGTTCGCGCCGGTCGCCCAGATCATCCCGCCGAACGTGTTCGCCGACATGGACGTGAAGGTCGCCGCAGCCGTGGCATCCGGCGCCGACGTGATCGACCTGGCGAAGGGCAACCCCGACGCATACCCGGCCGAATTCATCCGCGACGTCGCCAAATCGTCGGTCGACGACCCGCTCAACGCGCGATACACGCCGTTCGATGGTAAGCCGGCGTTCCTGCAGGCCGCCGCGAACTGGTACCGCAACGTGCATGGTGTCGAACTGGACTGGCGTTCCCAGCTGTTCGCCGTGGAAGGCGCGGTCGACGGGCTCGCCGGACTGTTCGCGATTCTGATCGACCGCGGTGACGCCGTCGCGTTCGCCGACCCCTACTATCCGTCGTACCATTGCATGTCCGTCATGCACGGGGCGGAGGAGATACTGCTGCCCGCCCGCGTCGAACTCGGCTGGCTGCCCGACCTGGACGCGGTGGACGAATCGGTGTGGCGCCGGCTGCGCATGCTGATACTCAACTATCCGAACAACCCCACGGGCGCGCAGGCGCCGGCGTCATTCTTCGAGCACGCGGTGGAGCTCGCCAAGCGGTACGGCTTCCTCATCGTGCATGACTTCGCATACACGGGACTCGGCGTGAGCGACCAGCAGGTCAGCCTGCTGACGGTGCCGGGCGCGCCCGACGTGTCCGTTGAAGTGGATTCACTGTCGAAGATGTACGCGATGGCCGGGTGGAGGGCCGGGTTCGTCGCCGGAAACCGGGACGTGGTCGCACGGCTTAAGCAATACCATTATCAGATGGGTTCGATGGTCACCGGCATGATCCAGGATGCCGGCGCCGTGGCACTGAACAGCGACCAGTCGTGCGTCGACGAACTGGCCCGGCGGTATGCCGGGCGGCGCGAGATCGTCGCCGGGGGACTGCGCTCGCTCGGATTCGACGTGTTCGACTCCGCCGGCGGTATCTACGTGTGGTTCAAGGCGCCTGAGGGGTGGAGCGGGCAACGTTTCGCCGACGCGTTGCTTGACGTGGCGCAGGTGGCCGGGCTGCCGGGCACGTGCTTCGGCCACGTCGGCAAGGATTGGGTGCGGCTCAGCCTGCTGAAGGACGAATCGCTGCTGCGCGAGGCAGTGCGGCGCATCGGCGCGGCCGAGCTGTGACGATTTTGCTGTCTGCCAATCGCAGCGAATCGTTCTCAATAAGAAACGTGTGAGGAAAACGAACAAAACCACTCAACCGCACATTGTCCAGAACCCTTATATTCCGGGCAATATACGGTGTTCATGTTCGTTTTGCCGAGCGTGAGACTCGCACTTTTGTTATTGAGAACGATTCGCTGCAACGAATTGCGTCATCGGCGCGGCCAACGTCCACCTTGACACCAATACTGGATACTATGTCTCTAACTATCGGAATCGTTGGCCTGCCGAATGTCGGCAAGTCCACCATGTTCAACGCGCTGACGCGCAATAATGTCCTCGCCGAAAACTACCCGTTCGCCACCATCGAGCCGAACACCGGCATCGTTCCGCTGCCGGACAAGCGCCTTCCCGTGCTCGCCGAGCTGGTGCACACCGAGAAGATCGTGCCCGCGACCGTCACCTTCGTCGACATCGCCGGCATCGTCAAGGGCGCCTCCGAAGGCGAAGGCCTGGGCAACAAGTTCCTGGCCAACATCCGCGAGGCCGACGCGATCTGCGAGGTCGTGCGCGCGTTCGAGGACGACGACATCGTGCATGTCAACGGCAAGGTGGATCCGGCCGACGACATCGACACGATCAACACCGAGCTGATCCTCGCCGACATGCAGACCATCGAGAACGCGCTGCCGAAGCTCGAAAAGGACCTGCGCGGCAAGAAGATCGAGCAGGCGTACATGGATGCGGTCAAGAAGGCCAAGGAGATCCTTGAAGCCGGCGAGACCATCGACCATGCCGCCGCCGCAGGCAAGATCAACAAGGACGACATCTACGACCTGCACCTGATGACCGCCAAGCCGTTCATCTACGTGTTCAACGTGGACGATAACGAGCTCGCCAACAAGGAGTTGCAGGCCAAGCTCGCCGCATCCGTGGCGCCGGCGCCGGCCGTGTTCCTCAACGCCCAGTTCGAATCCGACCTGACCGACCTCGACGAGGCGGACGCCCGCGAGATGCTGGAGGACGCCGGGTTGTCCGAATCCGGTCTCGACCAGCTCGCCCGCGTCGGCTTCGACATCCTCGGCCTGCAGACCTTCCTGACCGCTGGAGTCAAGGAGGTGCGCGCCTGGCAAATTCATAAGGGCTGGACCGCCCCGCAGGCGGCCGGCGTCATCCACACCGATTTTGAAAGGGGCTTCATCAAGGCCGACATCGTCTCCTACGACGACTTCGTGGCCGCCGAAGGCTCCATGGTCAAGATCAAGGAGGAAGGCAAGCTCCGTCAGGAGGGACGCGACTACGTCATGCAGGACGGCGACATCGTCGAGTTCAAGTTCAACGTCTCAAAGTAAGTAATACCAACGATTTCTGCCTGTCAAAATTTGTCAAAAACTACGGCGTGTCGGCATGTTTTTGTACAGGTTTTGACAGACTGGGCATAGGTGGGACGGCATCGAATTCACGTTCGATGCCGTCCCACCTATGGTCTATCTATGGGTGCTGATTAGTCGTTAGCTGCCCAGTATCTTCCGCTTTGCCTGCATTAGATAATCCTCATTGAGGTCAATGCCCACGTACTTACGGCCAAGCGATCGCGCTGCGAGTCCGGTTGTGCCGCTTCCGTTGAATGGGTCCAGCACGACGCCATTACGTTTGCAGCCCGCCTTAATGCATCGTTCGGGTATCTCTACTGGGAATACGGCAAAATGCGCTTCATGTGTGAATGAAGGGCAAATCGGCCAAACGTCCCGAAGATTGCGTCCACGTTCGGGGTCCCCTACAGGTTTGATGTTCTTGGCTCCGCCGTTAGCACGATAGGAGCCGGACTGACCTTCAGTGTTTTGCAGACGCCGCTTGGATATGTCGGATAGTGGCATGCGTACGTCATCAACGTTGTAGGTGTTGCCATCGGTTTTGGTGAACAGAAAAATCTGTTCATGGTTATGATTCAATCGGTTGCCTGACGCGCCGGGAAGCACTCGTGTTTTATGCCAGATGACTTCATTACGCAACAGCCATCCATCCTGCATCATGGCGAGAGCCAGCCGCCAAGGGAGTCCCATCAGAGAATGTGCAGGAGCGGTATCGCGCGCATCTCCTGTTGAATAGCAATCGTCAATATTCAGCCACAGTGTACCGTCATCTGCCAGGATTCGCTTTACCTCATGGAACACGCTAACGAGCTTCTTAATATAAGCGTCGCTTGTATTCTCCCGGCCTATTTCCTTACGGCCGCCGCTGTAGTTTCGCTGATTGAAATAGGGCGGGGACGTGACAACGCAATCAATGCTTCGCGCGGGGAATTCGCTCATAACCGCTTTTGCATCCCCCAGGTATAGCCGCAGCCCATTTTCGTGATGCCAGAGACCGTGTGCGGGGAATGAATCGTCCCATTCCATCTCAGTGTTTTGCACCGGCGTGAGGTCGTTTAACACGGTAAAGCCATTGGCAGCTATGCTGATAGCACCAAGTGTTGTCTTCTCAAGCTCATGGGCCGCAGCAGTTACCGTCTGCCTGAAACGGTTGTGCCCACCATTACCAGTTATGACGTATAAGGCGTCATAACTAACGAATGCTCCGGCAAGCTGTTGCCTTGCGATAAGGTACAGGTCTACAGACATGGATGACCGCAGCTGCTGTATTATCGAGGAATCCACGCTAATGGCATTGGCCAGACGATGCATGAACTGCCGCGTCAATACGATTTCTCCCTGCTTGTTTTGGCGTGAGACTGATAACGGCCGCCAACGCTGGCCGTCGTGTTCGGAGTATCGGCAGCTAAGCAGCAACGAGAGTTGATGTTCCATGCGGTTGTATTGCCGACCGCCAACACTAACGTCCGCCTGAGTCATAAACTCCCGTAAGCCGGAGCGACTTATACGTCCTGTTCTGACATCGACGTATCCATCCTGCTGAATGAGACTGGTACTTATCCACATCAGCACAAGTCGTGCCGTCTTGCCCGACGGAAGAGTCGCCGCTGTAGTGGACACACGATACCGTCCGCGAGTTAGAGACTGCTGCCCTCTGTCCCTGTGGGGAAAGGCCATGTCCAGACTGAGTTTTGGAAAGAACATCTTCATGGGCGCTCCAAGTCTCACCTTAAACACAGTCAGTATTGACTGCCGCGATGGTTTAACCGTAGCAGATGTGTAGAAGGTGATGATGCTGATACGTGTGGCGAGTCCGCAGATGAACCCATGTGCATGAGACAATGGTGCTGTCAAGTAACGCTGGGAAAGGAATGCAGCATGCCGACGCTGGAATGGATGGGCAAGGATAAGGTCATTGGCTATCATCGCCAGGTCCCCTATCGCGTACTTGACAGCGTTCCAGCCAAGGGCATCCTCGCAACAGATGGTAGCGATCGCGGCAACAAAATTATTCATGGCGACAATCTTGAGGCGCTGAAGTCGCTGCTTCCCGAGTATGGGGGAAGGGTAGATTGTGTCTACATCGATCCACCATACAACACTGGCAACGAAGGGTGGGCTTACAACGATAATGTGAACGACCCCAGAATCCGTCGTTGGCTGGGCGAAGTTGTCGGCAAGGAAGGCGAAGACTTCTCACGGCACGACAAGTGGCTGTGCATGATGTATCCGCGTTTGCAAATGCTGCGTCTCTTGCTGAGCGAGACCGGTGCTATCTTCATCAGTATCGACGACAATGAACAGGCCAACCTGAAAATGATGTGTGATGACATCTTTGGCCCATCAAACTTCATTGCCACCATCATCTGGCAGAAACGCACATCGCCGGATGCCCGCAAGAGGATGAGCAATGGCCATGAGTACATTCTTGTGTACGCCAAGAATGCTTCGGACCTGACTAAGGTGCTCAATCTTCTTCCACTGGATGAAGCAGATGCCAAAAAATACCGTAATCCGGATAATGACCCGCGAGGCCCATGGGTATCTGTTGATTTCACGGCACAAGGCTACAGGCCAAACCAGATGTATCAAATAGAAACTCCCTCCGGTAAGGTCATCGACCCTCCAGGTGGACGATGCTGGAAAAACTTGGAGAGCGTGTACAAGCAGATGCGCGCCGAAAACCGCTTATGGTTCGGTGAAAGTGGTGACGGCGTACCACGCCAGAAAAACTATCTGGCTGATAGGGCAGGAAAGACTGCGTGGACTTGGTGGCCGAATACCGAGGTGGGCCATACTCAGGAAGCTACGCAGGAACTCGCTGAACTTCTCGGCAAGGCAAAATTCGACTATCCGAAGCCGGTAAGGCTGATAGAGCGAGTGTTGGAACTGGCTACCAGTAAGGAATCCATTGTGCTGGATAGTTTCGCAGGTTCAGCAACGACAGCGCATGCCGTTTTACGTCTGAATCAGCGTGACGGAGGTCATCGCCGATTCATTCTCGTGGAACTGAGCGATTATGCTGACACGGTTACCGCCGAACGGGTTCGTCGTGTCATTGCGGGCTATGGGAAAGGCGATAAAACGACTCCCGGCATTGATTCCGGTTTCTCCTATTACGAACTTGGCCCTGTGCTGTTTGAGCCGGATGGCATGCTGAATCCTGACGTGCCTCGTGAAGAGCTGTTCCGGTATGTCTGGTATACGGAGACGAAGGCCGATTACGTGGATATGACCGACGAGCATCGTTACCTTCTTGGAGAGATAGCGGATACCGTGTATTACCTCGCCTATGACGGTGCCGAGGAGAGCGTGCTCGGTTATGACCTGCTGAGAACGTTGCCTCGACGTGGCTCCACTACTGTCATTTATGCCGATCGCTGCGTACTGCCGCAGGACAGACTTGATGCCTTGAATATCGTTTTCAAGCAGATTCCCCGTCAGATTGCAAGGATGTGATTGCCATGGAATTGAAGAAATACCAGCGTAAAGTCCTTTCTGCATTGCGCGAGTATGCCCATCTGACCGTCGAACTCGGTACCGGAGGTGCCGCATATGACCGTTTGCTTGCCCAGGATGGCCTGCGCCCCGGCAAGGACGATATACGTCCGTACGTTGATGATGTGAACGGTGCACCGAGGGTCTGCGTTAAGGTGCCCACCGGAGGCGGCAAGACCTACATTGCCGCCAACGCCTTGCGTGTACTCACGGATGAGCTCCGAGTTGATACAGGGGCTGTTGTATGGCTGGTGCCTCGTAAGGAGATACTACGCCAGACACTGCGGCAGCTGCGCAATCCGGCGCATCCGCTGCGTATGGCTATAGACCGTGATTTCTCACATCGCGTCGAAATTCTGGACAAGGAAGACGGCCTGGTGGGGCGGGGCCTCAATGCATCATCCGTGGAGGGGCAGCTCACTCTGTTTGTGTTGTCCTATGACTCGTTCAAGAATAAAGACGGTCGCCGGGCTTATGCAGAGAACTCATCACTGGTTGCGTTGACCAACTATCAGAAGGCACAAGGCGAAGCCGTGGAGGTTGCTGGTGCTGATGATACGGCTCTCATCACCGCGTTGGCCGGCATGCATCCCATCGTCGTCGTGGATGAGTCTCATCATGCCAAATCGAGTCTGTCCCTTGAGATGCTACGCAATCTCAATCCTCGCTTCGTGCTGGAGCTGACGGCTACGCCGTCCGTCAAATCTAACATCATCTCTCGGGTGTCCGCCCAAGAGCTCAAAGCGGAGGAAATGGTCAAGCTTCCCGTCATTGTGTACCGTAGGGACGGCAAAGCCGAAGTTGTACAGGATGCCATCATGCTGCGCAGGAGGCTGGAACAAATCGCGGAAATCAACGAACAGAAAACGGGTCATTACATCCGGCCTATCGTCTTGCTACAAGCCGAACGCAAGGATGCCGATAACGCCGAGACCTTCCGCAAACTGAGAACCAAACTTGTGGATGCCGGCATACCCGAGGAGCATATCGCAATACGAACCGGCAATGTTGACGAACTCGGGAACGTGGACCTCATGTCCCGGTGGTGTCCCATCCGCTATGTCATCACGGTCGAGGCATTGTCGGAGGGGTGGGACTGTCCGTTCGCCTATGTGTTGGCGACCGTCGCGAACAAATCCTCTCGCACCAGCGTTGAACAACTTGTGGGACGAGTACTGCGTCAACCTTACGCCCAGCATGCCAAATCAGGCAGTCTGAATACCTCGTACGTCTTGACATCATCGGCCGACTTCAACGAGACCATTGACCAAGTGGTTGCAGGGCTCAATGGAGCAGGATTCTCCAAAAGGGATATGCTGGCAAGTATAGAATCCGATGACCCGGACAAGGTATCAGGTCCGGTTCCAGTGCAAGGCATTCTCGATGAACTGGCTCATCACGTCGAAAACAGCGACACAGAAGTTTCCGAAGGTGCTGATGATTTCGATGACTTGACGATTGCCCTACCTGATGAGAATGAAAAACTGCCAGATAATGGGAGCACCGAATCAGTGCCCGACTCCATCGATGACATGATTCGTGCGTCCGAAACCGCTGAAGCTGTATGCGCTCAATCCGCCAAGGACAATGCAGACACGCTGTTGGGAGGCACAACTGGAATGGGAGACGACATGAATACATTCCGTATAAGGGATGCAGTGGCCGACACCGTACGTAGCCTAAGGATTCCTCGTTATCGTCTTGAACAGCAGGCTGGTCTATTCTCAGATTTGGATGACGCTGAAGGTGAACTATTCGATCGCGACTCCTTGCTTGAGCATTTCATGCTCGCCAAAATCGGCACAGAAGACATCAGACTTGATGCCATGCATGTTGCTGACGCTAAACAAATCGACATCTCAAGCGATTCCGAACTCAAGGTTCGTAATCTGTCCGATGTACAGCGTCGGGGCATGAAGGAGCTGTTTTCGCGTGACAGCAATGAAGGTCGTCGCCGGAGCGCCAAACTGGACCTTCCCAACCTCATGAGTTCTCAAGTGCAGAAACTGTACGGCGCGCATGGCTTGAAATCATTCATCAACCGCGTTGTAGACCAAATGAGCGATGACGAACTCGAAGGATACGTGGACAACGCATCCGCTTATGCCGCCATCATCAGCCATGCAATCAAGGACAAGGCAGATGCATTCCGCGTTAGGGAGTTCGATGTGGAACGCCGTCGTGGCGACATCACTATTACGCCCGATTACGCATTCCCATCCTTGGTGTACCTTCCCAATCCATTGACCACTCTCGATCGCACACTGTACGAAGCCGAAGACGGTGGCATGAACGAGTTGGAACTTCAGATGGCTGACGCTTTAGCCAACTGTGAAGGCATCATCTGGTGGCATCGCGTTGTGGAAAGACGCAACGGCGAGTTCTACATCAACGGATTCATCAATCACTACCCGGATTTCTTGGCGATGACACGCAGCGGTCGCTTGTTCGTCATCGAGACCAAGGGCGAACAGTTGAAGAATGACGACAGCCGGGACAAACTCAGACTCGGAAGCCAATGGGCCAGCGATGCTGGACCAAACTATCAGTATTTCATGGTGTTTGGCAATAGTCCGATGGACATTGATGGCGCATATTCGTTTGCCACGTTCAAGACCGACTTCTTGAATCATCTGTGATTCATAACTGAGCAAATGGGATTTGAGGAGGTCAAACATGGGTGTGAGCTCTACATTTGAAAGTTTTTGTTCATCCTTACGCATGGATACTGATACGGTGGCTACCATTAGGCGAAGATATCATAGCATCGTTGGCCTGATAAACGAGGCCTACTGGAACAGCTCCAGTGAATCGCTCCATGGTTTATATGTTGGCTCTTACGGACGCGGAACCGAGATCGCGACCAGCGACATTGACATTTTAGTTGAACTTCCTCACGAGACATTTCGACAGTACGACCGCTATACCTACAATGGACAATCCGCACTATTACAGGATGTGAAATCTGTTATACAAACCAGGTATTCCACTTCGCATTTACGCGGAGATGGACAAGTCATCGTCATAGACTGGACTGACGGCATCACATTCGAGATTGTGCCAGCATTCTCACAGGTTCTCAATGGAGGATACTGGTATCCAAATACTCACGATGGTGGTTCCTGGGCGACAACGAATCCAAAGTCCGAAAGCAACTCGTTGAAGGGCTTATCCTTATTCTTTGGGAATAGGCCGAAACATCTCTGCCGAATGACCCGTGCATGGCGAGACGCCAACAATATCGATATACATGGAATCGCTATCGACTCATTAGTGTTTAATTTCTTTCAGGAAACAGTTTCTTATAATCAGTATCGTGGTTATGGGAACTACGGTGATTTGGTTAAAGATTTTTTCTCTTTCGTGGTTAACTGCGGGTCGAAACCGTTAACGGCACTGGGAAACAAATACGTAGTTCCCATTCCCGATAATCTTGCGGAAAAGGCAGAAGAGGCATATGAACATGCCTTGGAAGCGATGTACGACGTTGCTCATGATTATTGGATGCTGGCGGAAGATGAGTGGAAGGAAGTATTCGGTGACCGTTTCACAGTCAGACTATCGTGACAAGCTTCGCGCGCAGCTCATTTCCGCACATGCCAAGGTGCAATACACGTTCACAAGCCATGAAAAAGACATACACCGTTTGAAAGCGTGGGATTTTTGTCTTCGTTGGTTTCAAATCATATTATCGGCGATAACTGCAAGCAGTTTCCTCATAACTGTTTTTCCGGAATGGGCCAAAACATTGGGCGCATGCTGCGCCTTATTATTGGTGATTACAAATGCGGTAGCCAAAAATCTCAACCCAGCATCCGAAGCTCAAGAGCATCGTCGTGCGGCTGACCGATTATGGCCGATACTCGAACAGTACAAATCGCTGCTAACTGATTTCGATGAGCTGGACGATACGCAGATTCGCGCAGAACGTGAGAACTTAACTGAGACGGTAGCGGACATCTATGCATCAACTCCGCGAACATCTGAGAAAGCATATAGGAGAGCACAACGTGCGTTGACGAAGGAAGAAGAACAGACTTTCAATGAAGGCGAGGCCGAAAGGTTCCTGCCGCCTGTATCGAGGCGGCAATGACTGCCTTGTCGGTCCGCGATCGCCGGAACGTCCATGTGGTTTCTTTTCGTTCATACAAGCCAAACAGCTGGCAGCGTCAGCTTGATTGATTGTTATATATAAACAACTGGCACGTAGTGGTGGGGCTGACGAACTGATTGTTCGTCGGCCCCACCACTACGTGCCAGTTGAAGATTATGACAGAAAAGCAGCTTCGCCATCATCCGCGTCAATGGTTTCATACTGAACATATTGGCGAAGGTCTGCCAACCAGTTGAATGTGATGGATTGTTCCAGAGTCCAGTTCGTGTTACCGGTTCTCGCGCGTTGCAGGTAACGGTCGCAGAGCTGTCGCTCATCAACATCGTGAAGTACTTGAGAGATGATACCGGTGCGAGAGATGAGGCGCGCTCCTGCGGTGGCGTCTATTTGCGGGATGATTTGGTCGAGTTCTTCCTTGCTGGTTTTCGCGAAAAGTTCATCGGGCTTGAAGGCATATTTGCAGGCCTCTTGGACGGCGGATTGCATCAATGCGGGATTCTTCCTTAGTTGAGCTTTCTGCTTGGGCGTCAGGTCGCGCCATTTGACGGTGATGGCTTCGATGTCGATTACCGCTCCATTGGTCCAGGCTTTCTTTTCGGCTTTCCGAGCGGCATCATAGGCGACCGTGCCAGGTTTGCATTGTTTGACTTGAGCCCGGGCTTGCTCGATGGTTTGCTTCACGCTGGTGCAGCTCGTTTTCATAAACCGCTGCCATCGGTCAGCTTGAAAATCATCGTGTGCTATCCTTTTTGCTTGGTCCTGCTTGATGATGGAGTTTACGGATTTCTGAACTGCTTCCGTCCATTCCAATTTCCACCACAGATGGTCTTTGTATAGATGGTTGGCTTCCACGGTATCGCCTTTGTAGTCGCGCTCATTCTCGATGTCCTTGCTATGAAGCTGGTCATGGTAATAGGCTTCCAATGTCGCGAAAATCATGTGAGCGTGCACATGCCATTCGCCATCCGCCTGAAGCTTGGTTATTTCCTGGCGACGTTCAGTCAGCTGTATGTCGGTCAAGTCGTGCAGGGATTCGTGCTGCTGTAGTTGGTATTCCAGTTCGTGCAGCCCCTTATCGATGAAGTGATTGGTGGCTTCGTCGCTGCGCGTGGTGCCGACGATGCCTTGTGTGAATACTCGTTCTCGTTCACTCATGCTACGGCTGATATCCGTGTGAGTGAGCTTACGAACGGCAAGATTGAGTACACGGATACCGAGTTCAAGGTCGTCAAAGTTCGGCATTGTTCCAGTGAAAAATGCGGGGGTCGCGAACCTCAGATTGGCAATCTGCTCATATAGGTTATCGGACAGTAAATCTTGGTATTGCTGGGGGTTAAAAAGACAATCGAGCGCCGCGCCGACACGTAACTGATTACGGACAGCACGTCTTCCCATACAGATGTTGCAGGTCTTCTGATTGCAGAACCAGGCATGTGCCAGCAGACTGCGTCGAGTGTTGCCATCAGTCATGGTCTCGAACGTCAACTTGTCTGCGCAATCGGTCAACTTCATCGCTGCTTTCGTATTTCCCAAGCGCTGATAGCTCGCGATGACACGGCTCTGCTGCCGCTTTTGAATGGCGAGGTTTTGTGCAGTTCTGTTGTCCTCAATGACATCTTCCAAGAGATTACGACTACTGATGTCGTGATGAAGTCGGTCGAGAAGCGTCTGCGAATCGGCTGGTTCCTGCAAACCGCATTCGTCCAGTGTGGGGTACGGGCCATAAACCGCAGAAGCACGACCACCAGGAAGAGAAGTCTGGTCCGGATAGGAGATGATTAGTCCCAATCGTGCTCGCGTCATACCTACATACAACAACATATCCGACTCGTCATGGCGATCGCCCCATACGGCTCGACTCATGCCCACCAGAATGATGATGTTTGCTTCATCGCCTTTGTATGAATGAATGGTGCGGAATGCGTCCGCATTTATCGACATGTTGCGTTCCTCAAATGTATGCTTTAACGCGCGGAACTGACTACGACGCCATGCAAGGAACCTGATGTTACTCGCCGCAGTTCGCCCATCAGAAAGCAGGCCGTCAACAATGTCTGCGATTTTTCCTGCTTCGTCTTGTTCGTTGTTCGCTCGTATCAGCTGGGGTACCATGCCGGTCGCAGCATTCCTGGAAGCTTTGATGCGGTCCCCGAAGACACGATTTGCAACATTGACTATTTCCGGTGCACACCGGTGGTTGACGGGGAGTTCCAATGTCTGGTCGAAATGGGTATTGTCTCGAAACCAGTCAGGTGTCGCGCCTTGGAAGGCCATAATGCCTTGCCGCCAATCGCCGACGATAATGGTCTGCATTGTCGTGGCGGTGACACTTTCCACCAGCTTTATTTGTGTGGGGTTAAGGTCCTGTGCTTCATCCACTCCCAGTATTTCGAACCGAAAGCCCGACTGTTGGTAGTGCTGCGCAGCGAGTAGCTCGATGGTCGGCCATTCGGCGCTGCAAATGTTCTTGCACCGCTCGGTGTATTCCTCCAAGATGGCTTTGAGGTATTCGGATTCGGGCTGTTCATCTGGGTGCATAGCGTAATACGTCGTGTCATGCATCATCTGTTTTAGTGTGATGCGTTCGTGCGGCTGCTTTTTCATGCAGGTTTTTCGAACGTCGGTGAGTATCGCTTTCTTGTCATCATCGGTAATAGCAGTTATGTGTATGCCGGCCGCGTCCAGTATGCGCAGGGCCAGTGCATCGAGTGTACTTACGCTGGTGCCGTACACGTTGTTGCGCGTAAGCGCGCCGTCGATGACTCGTGCTGCCTTGCGGGTGAACGTGATGACTGCGATATGTTTCGCGCTGTGAAGTGTCGCGGCGGCTGCTATGGCGTTGGCGAGCGTCCGTGTCTTACCTGCTCCGGCTGACGCAACGATGCGCAATCGGTGGGCAGTATTTCTCGCCGCCAGCAGCTGCCAGCGAGACATCTCCAACTCGCCTTCGTGGATTCGCTTTTGCAGTACGCTGTTGCGGTGTGCGCGTTCAAGCTGGCGCTCATCCTTGGTAAGGGTGAGCCGTTGTGCGGTAGATATTACTGTTGTGGACATGAGAAACGCCTCCATGTTTCGTACGTCCCACGGGAGGGAAACCCGTGTAGTTGCTCTTGCGCCGGCGGTCACTGTCATGGTGACGGCCGGCGTCTGGTTTTCAGGGAATATAGGGAGTCGGCTGGTTCAGTTGCTGTCACGGTGATACATACCAAGTGATGTATGCCATGTCGGATGCTATTTCGTTGGAGTGTATTCGCGTCTTCGTCATGCTCTGGTCGTCAAATCGACGCCACCCCACAACGGTCCGCCGTTGGAATCAGCCATCACAATATGTGCCAGTTGTTCAGTACCGGTCGCCGCGATGCCACGACGAATCGAGTGTGCGATCGCCTCGTTAGTTGCAATCCAAACGACCAGCGCGTAAGCGTCACGGCTCTGCCGAGTGGAGTATCCAGCCATCGTGGCAACATAATCGTTCACAGGTTTACGCGTCAGCTCGACTTCGATGGCGATGGACTGGTGAGACGGACGAGCGAGAACCAGGTCGGGTCTATGGTCAGTCAGTGAGATAACAGCGCTGTCTGATTCGGCATACACGTTACTGACCATGCGTTGCTCGCGTATGCTCCATGTCTCACCATGCGCCATGACAATCCACGGCCATGATTGATATGGGTTCCCTCCAGCCCATGCCCTGTATGCGACATCACCACGTTGCATGTCCATGAGATGTAGCATCTGCATCACGGCTTGGTCTCGTTTGCCGGACCGACGTAATCGGCTTTCGGCCATGCGCATGTCTGTCTCACCAACAAGTCCCGCTTCGTAGTCCTCCATCTGCGTGTGAATGTCTTTCCATTCATCGCTGGGAAGATGAAGTACGTTGTCGCCGTGTGCCAGTTGCGAGGCGAGGCTTGACACGGCCAGCGCGTGCGCCGAGGCATCTGTGGCTCTCAACGGCGGCGTTTCCAATCCCAGCAGTGGGACGAGTTTGGGTGCCGGTACGAACACCACATGTGCGCTCGGGCTGTTTACGACGCGCACGTAGCCGCGTTCCGCATAGGCATGTAGCCGTCGGCTGACCCGGTATCGGCTGGATAGTGCCAGTCCGGAAAATCTGACTGCACTTAGAATGCTGAGGCAACGGAATCGCAACAACGCTTCTAAGACTCTTCGGTCGCCCTTGGTTGGGCGCAGAGCGCTGGTCATTTTGAGGTCCTTCCCTAAAAGTACAGAGGATGGTATGAGGTCGTCAAATACGATGTATGACGACTTGCCAGCCAATATCGCAGGACGCTCATCGGATTACGCGTCCGATAAGGTTGAAAAACGTCTGACGTCGATAACGCCAGTGGAACGGGATTATTGTTATGGCCTCGTCGGTGAGTAAATCACGCATAACCGCCATCAGAAAGACAACAAAGACAACGGGAATGCAGTTCACACTCCGGCGTCGGGGCATGGTCATTCCATTGGAGAGCCTGCGTGGTCTGAGATATAAGGGGGCCAGCTCTTGGTCGCCGCATACGCTTAGAGCCGCTGGAACGGAAGAACGACCCCGCCGAAATGCCGGCAGGCGATGCGGCAATAATGAAGCGCAGCGGCGGGGCAAAAGCGCGAGTGGCTTTTTCTTTTTTCGATGATATGTTCCTGACAACATTTCCCCGAAAAAGGAGCAGCGACATGTCAAACGCCAAAGACCCCGCGATAATTCACATCCTCAGCCCCGAAGAAGCCGAGTTTTGCGTCAATCCAGACAAATGCATACTGACGCATCACCGTATGAGAGAACTCAATGAAGCGCAAATCATCTCCGTTTACGCATCGGCCGGTATCGACATCACGGAACCACATCCGCTGAGAAAAAAAATGATGTGAGACGTATACCTTAAGCACAACTTGTTCGTGTTTTCTTGGATAAGTATGCGTGCACGTTGTGCTTAAGGTTCAGTGATTACTGGGAGCGTACAGCTACTGCTTCTCAGTATTCAAATCCAGTTGGAGGTATGGCTTCCTTGACCATATGCGCATAACGGTCAAGGGTGAACGAAGCGTTTTTGTGTCCGAGCTCTGCCGCAACCTGCGGAATGGGCACACCTGCTTGTATGCGGCTGGATGCTGCGAAATGGCGTAATCCATGATAAGTCCACCCTTTTCTATTGTGTATTGAATTTTTACGGTGGAGTGGGTATTCACCGGTGTTGGCGGATACGTAATCAAAAATCGGATTGAGACTTCTTTCAACAAAGTTGGCTTCAGTCATATAGCCACAGGTACCAGGCACTATGGCAGTGTTGTTAGTCCATCCAGGTATGGGACGTATAGCGGGTAAACCATCCTTGGTCATGCGCGGGTTAGAGCGTGCCGGGAATAGGAGCATTTCACGGAACTGGTCTACACGCTTATTCGGCGGTATGTCGGCAAGTGCTGGCGAGTTCCACAGCTCACGGAAGCGTTCGAGAAGCATCCAACCTATAGGCACATACCCTTTGGTCCAAAGCAAACCGGCTTCTTTGTCAGTGCACGTCCAGAATGATACGTTGTTCTGTGACTCTGGCTGTTGCTTGAAACGCGCGACGATGCTGCCAATGGCCTCGCGCTGGCTGACATGCGTGCGATTTGCTATGTATTCCCAGTTGGGAAGGAAATACGGCAAGTGCGCTACACGTTCTCTGCCGATTCCCATTTTCGGCGGCTGAATAAGGTACTTCGTTCCCGCCTGTGTTATTTGTTCCTCGATGCTGATTCGTCCGTTATAATCCGCCCGGCTGTCCCAGACGGGGAACGTGCCCGTCTCACTCTGGCTCCGGCGAACGGCATAGACCTCAGTACTGGCGGGAACTGTCTTACCCTCGATGGTTACTGTTCGGGTATCGTTATGAATAGCAAGACTGGAAACAAACATGCGTGCTGCTTGTTCACGAGTCAAGAAATGCCTGACACGTAGAGGTAGCATTTCCCCTACGCGGAGACCGCCGGCTGCACTCAAGGCGAACGCAAGACCAATGAGCCGAAAGCGTTCGCCACAAGCTACCACCTCTGCTGCTTTGCGTTCATCCTGATGATGTAGGTGCTTCGGTATGCTGCGTCGGATGTCACTGGCATACACGGGAATGTGCTTCGTTTGTTTTTTCGGCATGTTAGCCGATCGCGTTTGAGCATCTTCCTCATCGATGGGGAGACCCAAACGAATACGCGCATCAAGCGGGGTGATATCCATGATGCCATCGAAGGCGTCAGGCGACTCATTGAATATGCGCGTGACCTCTCGTGCGCTGCTGGTCTTTTTCCCTGTCATAGGGTCTATAAGGGTTGGTTTCCCTTTACGCTGTCCAGGCATTGCATCATCCAGTGGTGTAATGCTCATGGTGCTGTATGCGGCAGTGATGATGTCGGCAATGTATTTACCGCTGGGGATGTCGCGCTCGTCAACGGGTTTGGTGCGGCCCTTATATGCTTTCCCCGTGACTATGAGCTGTGAAGAATAAAACGTCGCATCGTTTCCGGTCCACCGTTCAGCTTGCGCCATAGTTCCCTTGATAAGGCCCTTAATCTTACGTTGACGCTCGTTGTTCAGTGTAGGTAGCGTAATGCCGCGGATGTCCGATTGCGTGATACGTGTCACTGGTTTACTGCCAAGCACCGGCGCAAGATGCTTCTTGTAGAGAGAAATCATTCCCGCTCGAGTACCATCTGACCAGTCGCTTCCTTTCACAACGGACATCTCGTAGAACATCTCCTCAAACGTTGGAGGTTGGACGTTTGCCCGTGTCTGTGTAACATCACCGAGACCCCTACGAGCTGCCTCGATAGCTGCATCCTGAGTCACGCAGTTCGTAGTTCGCATTTTCCCCGTTTTCGGATCGCACCATCGCGGTCTCCAGTAGGGTGATGCGGTGGTAGGTGCAGTCATAGACGCTCGCCCATTCAGTATCGGGATTGCCTTGCGATTCTTCCTAACAGATTTCTTGCCGCTTGTCATACTGCTCCTTCATTTTGACATTTTGCTGTCAAAGGTCATAGCATCAATCTTAACAAATCATTGAAATAATAGGAAAATCTATATGGAAAATGATAATCACAAAGAGTTCAAGTTCAACGTGAGCAAGTAGGGGGTTGCAGCCCTGAAAAACGGCGGAATACCAACGTTTCCGGTCTCCGGACACGTGCGGATTCCGCCGTTTTTCGATTACTGGGGAATGGCCGTTTTTGCCACGTATCTGGCCGTTTGTGGCCCGGATAGAGTGCCAATAGAGTGCCCTTGAGAGGGCGCTTGCGGCAGATGCCCGAAGGCGCTCCCGACAGGGAGGAATATCATGGCGGCCAATGGCAGACGACGTACGAAGGGATCTGGCGGCATCGTCCATCGCGCGGACGGGACGTGGGAGTTCCGCCGCGAGAAACACGTTTCACTCGACGTTTCACGCAGCGAATAAACCTTGACCATCCATCCGGCCGCGATGTTTAATGAAAACTCAACTATCCGGAATTTCCGGATAGTTGAGTTATGCGGGATCGCCCTCGTGGGCGGTTTCTGTTTCTTCTTGTTGGGTTTTGCCGCCATGCTCTCCGGCGTCCTCGCCCATTCCGGCCTCAAGGATGCCCTTCAACGATTCCGATGCCCGTATTTTCAGTGGGCGCTTCCCGGACTGGATGGCGAGGCCCGCGTCCATGAGCTCTCCCACGTACTTTCTCGCGCTTTGCTTGGATAGTCTGATATGGTATGCGGCATCGTTCAGCGTCATGGACTTGGTCGAGTCGAACATCTCCTCCTGGATCACGCCATATAGTATCGAGACCGCCTTCGCGGACAGACCATGCTTCCGTTTGAGCTGGTCGCAGACCGCCCGGCCCTTGTCGAGCTGGTCGACTCTAACTTCGAGTTCGTCGATCAGCTCGTCCTGGGCCTTCCGGATGAATCCGAGGATGGTGTTCACGAAGAGCGTGAGTTCGCCACAGTTCAGCTTGTCCTCCGCCTCCATGAATGCCTTGTAGTAGGCGTTCTTGTTCTCCGCGATGGTGCGGGACAACGACAGCACGGTGGGCATGGTTAGGTCGTGGTTCAGGTACAGGGCCAGGAGATACCGGCCGGTTCTGCCGTTGCCGTCGTAGAACGGGTGGACGTATTCGAACAGGAAATGCGACATGATGGCCGACTGCAGCCGGGGAATCTCGTCGGAGGTCGCGAGATGGATCATGTCGGTGAGGAGTGCGCCGATGTTGCCTTCGCCTTTGACTCCATTGTGGATCGCGAGGCCGTGCGGGCCTTGTATTTCCATGTCGCCTTTCCGGAACAGTTCGCCGTCCGGCTTGTCGCTCTCGTTGATTTCGTCGAGCACGACCTTGTCGTAGATGTCGCGGATGTCGGCGATTCCCGCCGGCAGTGCGGAGTCCTTGTCGGTGAGGTTCAGGTACAGCTTGGCGAATTCGCTGAACCGAGCCTTGGGATCGTCGCCGTCCTTCCTCGCCTTGTCGGCCGCTTCCACGGCTTCCTGGGTTTCCTTGCGGGTGCTGCGTACGCCTTCCATCTCGTTGGTGGCGAACAATTCCTCGCTGATGGAGTGCCGTATGTAGTCCCAGCGCATGACGCCAGGGATTTGGTTCCAGAGCCGGGATACCCGCCGTTCCGCGAGAAGTATCTTTTCCGTGAGCATGGATGTCTCGCGTGGTGTGGCGGCGAACAGTTCGCCCAGAGGGGTGACGACCCCGGTCCTGAATGTGGAGTCCGCCTCGAGCCGTTGCCGGGCAAGCTTCGCATGGTTGTTGAAGGCGTCATTGGATCTGTCGGTATGGAACGACCGCGCCAAACTCCTATATTTCATGCCCGTTGTTCCGCCTCTCTTTCCGGATTAGGCTCTTAGTTGTAGAAACTATAAGATAAGACGAGAAATAGGTCAAATAAAAGTAGCCGATTGCATAATTAATATCAATTTAATCGCGATTAGACACGAAGGACGAAGCCCCGCACGGCACCACATCCGGCTTTACGCCGGATCGTCTTCATCGCCATCGTACTTATGCTCATCCTCATGCGCCGCGAAGTCGAGATCACCGCGCCTGCAGAAACTCAGACAAACGCACCGGAGCCTTAAGGCCATTGCGAATGTCTCGGATGCGTCCGTATGTGATCGTTCCATCGCAGAGACGGTCGATTTCTCTGTTTCCGTATCCGCTGCGTCGGATTAGGGCATCGATGACCTTTACGGAGGCGTAGTCGCAAGCTTGTCGTGTGACTTTTGAAAGAACGGGGCTCTGTTCCGTCATTCTTGGCGATTGGCTCTGACGGCTTTGTGACACATCCAGGCGTGTCTCGGCAGGAGAGTCGTTGTGCTGCGTTTCCGTCCGTCCCGCCTCGCCGTGTCTCACTTTGCTCCGTCAACGTCTCGGTGCCACGTCACCATTGCGGTATGAACGATTCCTCGAGCACGATTGCGGATGTGACCTCGGTCGCCGCGGTTTCGACAGCATCGTCATCGACAACCGCGACCCAGCGTCGCCCCGCAGTGCGTCTGCGCACCCTGCGGCGCGACGATTATCCTGCGCTGATCGAGATTCTGCGGCGTACATGGTACAGCGAATGGTCAGGCGGCCAAAAAACGGACAGCGATTGTTCCCGTCGGCTGGCGGAGGCGGACTTCCATTCATGTCTGGCGCGCTCTTCCGAGGCGACCGTCGCGGTGCTGCACGGCCGGCCGGTGGGCGTGATATTGGCGCGGGTCGACATCAATGTTCCGAAACGATTGTGCCTCCTGCCGAACCGGCACCATCGTCATATCATCAGGACATTGTTCCCGTTGCTGTTTTCGACCGCAGGTCGCTCCGGCATTGCTGAAATGCTGCGTATCAACCGTGTCGACAGACGGCTGATACGAGGGGCAAAGAACCGATACGACGCCGAGGTGACGCTCTTCCTGGTCGACGAGCGAATCCGTGGCGGGGGAGTGGGCGGCTTCCTGTTCGATGATCTGCTGGAACGGTTCCGCCGCGTTGGCGTCCGGCGGTACTATTTGTTTACCGACACCGGCTGCAATGTCGGTTTTTATACGCGTCGCGGCCTGACGCACAGGCGCGAGGAGAAGGTCGAATGGGATGACGGCGGCTCGACCGTTTTTTATCTTGAGGAAGGAACGGTATAGGCAGACCGCCGTATGAGGCCTGCGAGCCGGACGCTCACAGGCTGACGATGTCCGCGCCGAACGGCCAGAGCGCCAGTTTCGCCATCTTGAACGACTGGATGCCGAACGGGATGCCGATAATCGTGATGCAGTTCAGCAGGCCGGCGCCCACGTAACTGAGCGCCATCCAAAAGCCGACGAGCACGACCCAAATGATGTTGGCCAGCGTCGAGCCGACACCGCCACCGTAGCGGACGGTTTTGCCGAACGGCGTCAGAGTGAGCCCCGCCATCTTGAATGCCTGGAGGCCCAGCGGAATGCCGATGATCGTCACGCACAGCACGAGCCCGATCAGCGCCCAGCCGATGGCGATGATCAGACCGCCTAGGATAATCCACAGAATATTGCTGATAACTCTCATTCTTCCTGTCCTCGATTGTCTCCGATTGTTGTCGTGCGGTGCGCGGATGACGTGACTGGTGAATGATCTGCCGCGCATCGTCGCACTGGTTTCATTGTGGCATATTGTCAACAGGATGGCTCACTGACGAGTGCCTGTATGACCGGTTCTTCACACAAGACGTAGCCGTCGGCATGTCGGAAATACTGCTCGGCCGATTCCGCCGGTCGAAGTGAGTTCAATCACATTACGCTGATAAAAGACCGAAAACCCTTGTGCATGGGGCGCATCGCCGATAGTGTCGCGTGATATGGGAACTCAGACTACGAATACAGCGCCACAATCCACGACCAATGCGCAGGGGAACGGCAGCCTTCCGCTGCCTCAGTCAGATCGTGATGTGGAGCATCTGCAGGGACACTGGCTGCTCGCCCGCATCGGTAAGCGCGTTCTGCGCCCTGGCGGCAAGAAGCTGACCGGGCGCATGCTGGCGAAAACCGAGTTGGAAGGCAAGGACGTCGTCGAATTCGCGCCCGGCCTTGGCCGTACCACGCAGCTCATTCTTGAGCGCAAGCCGAAAAGCTATCGCGGCGTCGACCGCGACCCGCAGGTGGTGGACATCATCACCAAGCTGACGGCCGAGAATGCACCGTCTATTCCGACGAGCTGTGCTCTGCACGACGCAGCGGACACGGGGTTGGAATCCGAAAGCGCCGACGCCGTGATCGGTGAGGCGATGCTCACCATGCAGACTGAGCGCGGCAAGCGGGCCATCATCGCAGAAGCCTACCGTCTGCTGCGCGCTGGCGGCACCTATTCGATTCACGAGCTTGGGCTGCAGCCGGACGATCTGCCTGAGCCGGTCAAGGACGAGGTGCGCAAGGCACTCGCCCGCAGCATCAAGGTCAACGCCCGTCCTCTCACCGAGAAAGAGTGGCGCGAGCTGCTGGAATCCGAGGGCTTTGAAGTGCTGTGGAGCGGCAAGGAGCCGATGGCGCTGCTGGATATGCGCCGCAATCTCGCCGATGAGGGGCTTGGCGGCGTGCTGCGCATCCTGCGTAATATGTTGGGGAACAAGGACATCCGCGCCCGCGTGATGAACATGAAATCCACGTTCCACAAGTACAGCAAGGAGCTCAACGGCATTGCGTTCGTGGTGCGCAAGCCCGCGAAGTGACGATGCGCCGGCCGACAGCCGGGCGGATGATTCCGCCGGCGGCCGTGCTGGCAGATAATGATGATGGATGGTGTCGGAAGATCAGCCGCGGTTCGATGCCCGGTACGGCGTCCGACATTGATATGCACTGATATACGTGGATGCGCGTCCGCGCAGCAATATGCGGCGCGAACGCGCAACAAAAAGATACGGCAACGTAACGAAGGAGAACATCATGGCAGATGAGAACGAACAGCAGTCCGCATGTGAGGCGGGACGTGACGAGCAGCACTGCAAGTGCCGTCAGCGCAGGGCCGCGGCCGAGGCAGCCGCAGAGAACGCTTCGGCCGCTCAGCAGCCGGCCGCCCACCATTGCACGTGCAAGCACGACGGCGCCGCGGAAGCCGGCGAAGGCGAAGCGCACCATTGCAAGTGCAAGCACGGTGATGCTGAGGAAGCCGGTGATGAGCAGCCCAAGCACTGCGCGTGCAAGCACGATGCCGAAGGCCACGCCATTTCCACGGAACCACACCTGGGCTATGTGGCCGATCTTGCATCGCTGATCGAGATCCAGCCGGAATCCACCGTCTCGCGCGTGGTGATGCGTGAGGACGGCCTGCGTGTCGTGCTGTTCGGTTTCGACAAGGATCAGGCGCTGAGCGAGCATACGGCCGCCATGCCGGTGACCATTCAGGTGCTTGAGGGCAAACTGCGCGTCGGCGGCGAAGGCCGCGAGGTCGAACTCGTACCCGGCGGCGTCGTCTACCTGAGCGCCCGCCTGCCGCACACCGTCTACGCCGTCGAACCCAGCAAGATGCTCCTGTCGATGTTCGACAACCGCGGCTGAGGATAATTCGGGCCACCTGTATTGTTGCGTAGCCGCTTGCCGCTCCGATTACATCGCCGGAGCGGCAAGCGGCATAGTGGTGAGATGACCGTGATACGCAATGGGCGGCGTCGAATTTCCGGCAAATCAAAAATCAAATTGACGCATGAATCTCATACGAGGCATAATCGGGACAATCGTCTATAGGGATTGAGAAGGAATGCGTTTTTCCGTCAAAAATCGAATCGATAGGCTGGCCATCCCCGTAGATGATGTCGCCTTTCTTGTTGCGTAGCACGACTGTCACATACGCCCCATTTAGAATGGAATCGTAGCCGGTGTTTTTGGCTTTGATCTCTCCATTGAATAAGGTATTGCTAAAACTATCATGCGACACCGAGAGATTTGACGTTGTGAAGGTGACGACACCATGCGATTGCCGGATATCGGTGCCGCCACGTTGGTTTATGGAGAATTCCACACTTTCCGGAGTTTCGCTTCCGGGGCCATTGCCAGCTTGTCCGACAAGATATATGGTCTGCTTCGGGAACGATACTGCCCTGAGGTTATCCTCAGCGAACAGTATCGAGCCGTCTTTCGCGCGCCCGGTGATGCTAATCGCAGGAAACTCGACCTGCAAGGTGCTGCTGGTGTTCTTTACCGCGACGGCATAATGGATATAGCCGGCACTGTCCGCCGACCACCCTGATTCCGTGATTTTCAGCGGGTTCTCCGTTGTATCGCTCTGCGTATTGTCGGTGCTGTTTCCATCCGTTGTCTGCCCGTTCGCGGAGCCGTTGAACTGATTGCTGTCGTTCGTGCCATCCTTGCCCGGCTGTTGTGCGTCTGACGTATTGCTGTGAGATGATGACGTAGTGCTGCTGTTCGGCGTGGACTGTTTGCCGGTTTTGAACACATTGCCGAGAACCAGCATGCCGGCTATGAGCGTGGCGATCAGAATCGCAGAGATGGCACCGATGATAATCGCCTTGCGCTTGGAGCGCTTCCGGGCCGATTGCGGCGCGACGTTCACGATGGCGGGCCTGGCGATGTTCTCATTTTGCTGTGCAGGCTGTCCCAGTATCGCGCGGCGCAGTTCGTCGGCGCTTTGAATACGGGCGCTCGGTTCGAATGAGCACGCCCGGTCGATGACCGACTTCAGCTGGGATGACACCACATGGGGGTCGGCGAGCAGCTGGCCGTATCGCTTGTCGTCAGGGTAGACGCCGGTCAGCATGTATCCAAGCAGCCGTCCCAGCGAGTACACGTCCGATCGGGCGTCGGTCTGTGCGAACCCGAACTGCTCTGGGGAAGCGAAACCGTAGGTGCCCAATGCCTTGGTGTCGTGCGTCGCATTCGCCGCGACGGTCCTGGCGATGCCGAAGTCGACCAGATGCGCTCCGTCGTCGGCGACAATCACGTTGGATGGGGTGATGTCCCGATGGATGATGCCATGCCGGTGCAGCTCGGTCACGGCATCGCACAGTTGGCAGATCAGTTGTGCCGCCGTGCGCTCAGGAAGTTTTCCCTGTTGCTGGACGACGTGCTCCAGAGGCCGCCCCGATACGTAGTCATACACCACCACGAAATGATCGGGCAACTCGTATGTTGCCTCGACGTGTGGCAGGCGTGGGTTCGTGCAGGCGCTGAGAGCCGCCCATACGTTGCGTTGGGCCAGCTGGGATGGGATCTTCTTGCGCACGAACGGACCGATGCCGTCGATGCTGACCAGTTCGGTGACGCCGCCCTGACCGCGAGCGAGCGTGCGCTCGACGCGGTAGGTGTCGTCGATCCCCATCGCGTGCGCGGTCTGCTTATCGTCCATCTTGCTCCCCAGTCCTGGTCGTTACCCGCTATCCTAACCCGTTCCCGATCGACATGCTCTATGGCCTAAGATTCCGCCCCCGCTGGCGGAGACAAGCGCACGAGTGATGTGCTAAGAATCTCGCCCCCGCTGGCGGGGACTCCCGCGAAGCGGGTGGGGGCGTCGCCAGCTACCTCCCCGCACTAGTCCTTCGGCACCAAGGTATCCTCGCCCATCCGATACAGTTCATCGTCGGTAGCGGGAAGGTCCCGGCCGTTCTGAATGCACCAGATGATGATTGCGTCGCGCCGCTGCTTGCAGTAGAGCTCGCTCACGCCGGCAAGCCGCAGCAGCCGCTGGGTCTCGCGCAGGTCGCACCCGAGCCCGAACGCGAGTCTGATGGCGTTGTTCCTTCCCGGCCGGGATTTGCCGGCGAAAATATCGTAGATGAACGTCTGATTCATGCCTGTTTTTTCTGCGAGAGGGTTGCGCTTGATTCCGCTTCTGTCGAGCAGTTCGTTCAGATAATCGGGCAACGCACGATCTGTGATGTGCTCCTCGTCGAGATACGTTTCGATCTTGGCACTGTGAAGCAGCCGGTCAAGCAGCTCTTCGGTCAGATGCTCTTCGGGGGTGTCTGCCATGTTGCGCTCCTCTTGCTATGTCGTGTGATTCTGATGATTCAGCGTAGCGAGACTCGCCCGGCGAAACGCCGGAGAAAAAATCAGTTGGCAACTGATGCGGGGCCATGTCGCCATCCTGAAAATTGACGTTGCCACTGCCGTAAGGGCACGTGGCGGAAAGGGTGGATTCAACTCAGTTTGACTAGCTAAACTAATTACATAATGCTAATTTGCGTACATATTCACAGCGACATACACTAAGTGATGAGTACAGCGACATCAAGTGGCTGACGAGAGAAGGATGTGACAATGAACGAACGCAGCCGGTTTGCCATCGAGGTCGGACTGGCGGTCATGCTCACATGTCTCGCCGTTTGCGCGCTGGCGATGTCGCTGGCAAAGAAAGAGGAAGAAGAAAATCATGACAAACGATAGTCAACAGCCGGCACCCTTCCCCGCCGGCGGCAATCAGCCAACGACTTCGGGCAGTAATGATGCGCCCACCCATTTCATTCCTCCGACCGAACAGTCTGTGCCGCCGACGCAGACAATGCCGCCAGTTCAAGATGTTCCCGCCCAGACTCCGTCGTACAACGATCGTGTGTATGCGACCAGTCTGCAGCAGGTAATGCAGGCCGTCCACGACCAGCTGTCCACCAGCGCCACGTTCACCGCGGATGAAGAGAACGTCGCTGAGGGAACGGTGACATTCCACGCATATGACGGAGCACAATTCACGCTGAAGGCCAGCGCTCAGGGTGCTGACGGGACGGCCATCAAACTGGACGTGACCGGTGATGATGGTGGCACTCGGACCGCTGAATTCCTGTCTGTTCTTGATCCGGCACTTGCTCTGCCCACAGCGGCACCCGCCGATGCGGCGAATGCCCCGAAGAAGGAGAACAAGGCCTGGAAGATTTTGAATAATCCTCGGTTCACCGGCGCTTCCGGTAACCGCTCTAAACTCGCCATTGCAGCACTTGTATACAGCATCCTGATGGTGCTGAGCACGTTCGCGCCGGCGACATTGGAATGGGGAATGTTGTTCGCCATGGCGTTCATATCCTTGTTGCTGACATTTGCTGCGTTGTATGTAACACGTCCCGGCGGCAAGGTGACTGGTCAGCTGTTTGCTTGGATTGCCGCAGTACTTACAGTGTTGGGTTTTGTCATTGGCAGTGTAGGCATTGTTGTCTCCGGAGCTCTCGAAAAGGCCGCGCCGGCCGCCGCACCGGAAATTGAGCGCGAAGCTTTCTCTTGGCCAAAAACCAATATTGGCACCAAACTTCCAACCCCGAAATCTACGACTGGTGGCAATCTCATTGAACATGATGACATGCTCTCTATTGATGTGTGTGATACCAATGATGAACAGTATGCCGCGTATAATGATGCTGTTCTTGAGAAGGGCTTCACTGTAGATTACAGACGCAGGGGCGGATGGTTTAGAGGTGAGACCAAGGATGGCTATTCCGTAAGGATTTCACATGATGAGTCGAATAAGGACATCATGTCGATAAGCCTGCGCGGTCCTGATGATTCATCTACATCAGATATCAGCACAAGCTCTGATACATCTGCGAGTAATTCAAGTAATTTTCCATCGATTCCGGCTCGCTCAGCGCCAGCGATCTCGCGTACTACAACGAGGTCATGGCTCGATGCACGCAGAAACTTGCGTCCGTCAGCCAGTGACGCGGTATTCGGCACTCCGCCAATCCACATAAGGAAGAAGGACAGCAATGGGTTTTCTCGATCAGATCCAAAACAAGCAACAGGCGTTCAGCAAGGCCATACCCGGCACGGAGGCGCTGGCCGGTACGTTGAAGGACACGTTCGGCGCGTTTCGCAACGGGCTTGGCATCGCCGAGACGCGGTCGTCGGGAACCTGTGAGGGATGCGGCGCGCCGCTGTCCGGCCATAAGCGCGAGGCGGTTCGCTGCGAATACTGCAATCGCGAGACGCAGCTGAACTAACCGACCGAACCTGTGCGCTGGGCGGATGCGCCGTCATGCAGGCAACACGCATGGCGGCGCATCCGCGCTTGCGCGAGAAGACGAGGAGAAAGCACATGGCAATCATCAAGGCGTTCGCGGGCGCGCTCGGCGGAACGTTCGCGGATCTATGGAAAGACATCATCACTGCCGGTCGGTTCGACGAGTATGTAGTGGTCGCACCGGGAGTCCCAAGAGGCGCGAACAACGGACGCGGGTCGAACGAGTACGGTTCCGAAGGCGTCATCAGCAACGGTTCCCACATTTATGTGCCCGAAAACACGGCGGCCTTCATCTTCTCTGAATCCGGCATCGAGAACGTGATTACCGAGCCGGGCGGTTACGAGTACCGCGACGGCGAGAAAAGCGTGCTCGCCGGTGACGGCATCGGATCGCTGTTCAGCTCGGTCGCCAGTCGATTCACATTCGGCGGGCAGCCGGTGGAGACGAAGTATGTGGCGTTCGTCAACCTGCGTGAGATCCGCGGCATTAAGTTCGGCACTCCAGCGCCGCTGGTCTACAATGACAAATTCTATGGCGTGGATTTGGAGATACGGGCGCGGGGCACGATGTCACTGAAAGTCACCGACCCGGTTCGCTTCGTGCGCAATTACGTTCCCGCCAACGTAACGTCGTACGCGTTCGACAATCCCAAGGCTAGGGAACAGATTCTTTCCGAATTCGTCCAGTCGTTCATCGTCGCCATCAACTCGTTGTCCGATCAGTATCGAATTTCGCAGCTGCCTGCCCATGCGAACGATATCGCCACACGCGTGCGCAACGATGAGACGAATGCGGGGACGTGGAGGAATCGCTTCGGATTCGAGGTGTCCGGCGTCGGCATCGAGAGCATCGAGTTCGATGAGGAGTCTCGCCAGCTCGTGCGCCAATTCGCTTCGAACAAGATGAATGTCTCTGCGTACGAGGGCGTCTCGCAGACGGCCGGCAACATGGCCGCGCAGCAGCAGATCGCCCAAGGCATCCAGAACAACGGTTTCGGTGATGGCGGCGGCATGCTCCTCGGCATGAACATGGCTCAGGCCATCAATCCGATGACCGCGGCGCCGGCAGCGCCGATGCCGATGGCCGCGCAACCGCAACCGCAGCAGCCGCAGCCTCAAACCGCACTTGCAGCCGAAAGCACGGGCGGTGCCGATACGGCAACCTCCGGAGCCGGCGCGGCAGCGCCCTCGCACGCCGCCTCCATGAGCGTCGCAGAACAGGTGGAAACGTTGAAGAAGCTCAAGGAACTCGTCGACATCGGCATCCTCTCCCAAGAGGAGTTCGACATGAAGAAGCATGAAGTCCTAGGCCTGTAACGTTTTTTCTGCCGTAACGAATCGTCAAATCTCCCGGTGCATGAAGAGCCTTGCCTTCATATGCCGGGAGATTTATATTTCTCTGTTCAAACGCGCCGCCACATGATGCAGTCGCAGCCGCGCTGATGCGCGAAGAGAATCCCGGACTTTTCCGGAAGTTGATCGAGATGAGGCATTGTTCGTGGCAGCGGAAATAGACACGAATCGTCATGCCGAATCAGTACGACTGTCGATGATCGGCCTTGTTGCGGTCTGCAGCGCGGTCCGCTCTGTCAACGTCTGCCGTTTTTGCCGGGCTTGCCGTTGGGAAACAGCAGATAGGTGAGAACGCCGGCGGCGGTGCCGCTGGCCAGAGCCGCGGTGATGACGGCAAGTGCCTGCATGGCCGTGCTCAGCGGTCGTTCCTTGTTTTTGCGTGCCCGTCTGCCGGCAGCCGGCTTGGATGCCGGTGCGACGGGCCGTGCATCGTCTGCTTCGCTGGGAGCGTCAGGCTCGGTAGCGCTGTTTGCTTTGGTATTGTCGGCCGTCTCATCGGTCGGCTCTTTGGCATCGTCGGACGAACCGGCCGTCCCAAGCTCCTTGATGCGCAGTTCAATCGGATCGTCAACAAGGGTCTTGATGATCTTCGCCAGTTCGCGGTTGCCGCATTCGGCGATTTCGGCGCTGAACACGGTTCGCAGAGCGAGGTACTGCAATTTGGTCATGGGACTTCGGCCGGTCTCCAGATTGGAGATGGTCTGCCGTGCGACTCCTAGCTCGTTGGCCAACTGCTGGGTGGTCCATCCCGCCACTTTGCGAAGCGCCCCCAGATTCTCCTGAAACTGGCTGATCCACAACTGTTCGATTTCCGACGTCGCCAATGCGCACCTCCTTTCGCACAGTCACTAGTGTACGTTACGAATGACTGAAGCGTATACCGGTCGTGTGACGTACGGTCTATGTGGCGCATCGGTCCACGCCGTCCTATGCTTGGAACATGGAGTCAGACTGCTCCCGATTGTGCCGGGGCATCCGCCTGATCGTGGCGGGCAAGGCGACTGTTCAATGACAAGGAAGGCTGTGGAATGCGCATCAGCGACGAGGAGTTCGAGCACGAGGTCGAAACGGCCATCGACAGTCTTCCGGACCGGTTCAAACGCGCGCTGGACAATGTCGGTATCGCGGTCGCCGACGAGCCGAACGAGCGTGAGCGGGCGACGATGCAGCGCCAGTGCGATGAGCTGCTCGGCCTGTACGAAGGTGTGCCAATCACGCGGCGCTTCACCGGATACAGTGGCGTCATGCCCGATATCATCACCATATACAAGGGCCCGCACGAGCGCGTCTGCGCCACGCGCGACGACCTGCGCCGGCAGATTCGCAAGACAGTGCTGCATGAGCTCGGCCATTATTTCGGTTTTGACGACGATTATCTGCACGCGCACGGCTACTGAGGACATCCGATCCGCCGATTTGTACGGTATATGAACTTTGGGGGGTTGATTCGGGGCTCTCCGAACATCTATCTGCGTTTCAAGGGGTTGCCAAAACACGATATGCAGGGTATTCGAAGCTGTATGTTGCTGGAATCATGCGGTTTTGGGAGCGTTTATACTTGAGCACCACCCCCTCGAAACGCAGATAGATGTTTTGACGCATCCGAATCAACCCCTCGAAACGAAGATAGCCTCTGGATTTGTCGGCTGTTGGCGTTTTTCAGCGTGATTTCTTCTCCGATGCGCACTGATGCCGATATGGGGCGCCCGCATCGCGAAGGAGCGCGGACGATTCTGTTGATTGTATGCGCGTTACGTGCGGATACGGGATAACCGGCAATCGGGCGAATCCTGTCTGATAGGGTGAACCACTATCGGGGGATGTTAGGTTCCGATGAAAGGAATTCAGTATGCAGCAGATTCAGTACGTTTGCGTCAAATGCGGATGCCGGTCATACGACAGCGACCAGTTCCAGGCGACCGGCGGCGATTTCGCCAAACTGTTCAACGTGCAGAACAAGAAGTTCGTCACCATCTCCTGCCGCCAGTGCGGATACACCGAGTTGTATCGCGCGCAGACCGGCACCGGCATGAACGTCCTCGACTTCCTCGTCGGCTGACGTCATGACGGCATAGGGGACCTCCCGCATCCCGGCCCGATCGGGGACCGGCACATGACGGGAGGCCTGATCAGGCTGATATCATCAAACAACCACCATACTCACCGGCAAAGGAGACTGACCTCGCACATGCAGTTCGTGCACGCCGTGTTGTCCTTGCATATTGCTCAAAACTCGCAGATCTCTCAAACATCACAGACCGTGCGGTCCGGATTCGACCAGTTCGTCCTGTGGTATGGCAATCTGCCGCAGCTGGCTCAAACCGTGATCACCGTCGTCGTCGGCGCGATTGTCGCCTATCTGGTGTTCAAGATCGTCGCCCATCTTGTCAAAGGTCTGGTGACGGCGGTCATCGCCGCGATTCTGGCATTCCTGATCAGTACGGTTCCGGGTAATCTGCTGCTGTCCAGCGCGTTTGACCGCATTCAGCAGGAAGTCACCACGCATCTGCCGTCCGGCATCAAGGACCAGTTGGGCTGAGTGTGTGGTGTGCTTTGTGACGCGTCACATTGTCGATTTCGGCGATATGACGCGATGATCGTCATTATTCGTCAGATGATGATGCCGTTGATGTGATCGATTTCGTGTTGGATGATTTGCGCGGTGAATCCGTCGAAGGCAGTCGTGTATTCGCGCCCGCTGCGAGCCTGATAGGTGACGGTGATGCTCTGGTAGCGTGTTGTCGGACGTTCGCCATCCAGTGACAGACATCCTTCGGCGGTATCGAATGGGTCGCTCCCAGCAATGATGCGCGGGTTGAACATGATTGCGTTGCGGTTGTTTTCCTTGTCTTGGAACACGATGATCCGCTTTGCCACGCCTATCATGTTCGCGGCCATGCCCACACATTCGCCGCGATGCGCCGCCAGCGTGTCACGCAGGTCGGTCGCGGTGGCGCGGTCCTCGTCGTTCGACGGGTCGGCAGGGGCCGATGCCTGCGACAGAAAAGCGACGGAGGTCATGATCGGTTGTTGCATTGATACTCCCGTGTCGTCGGTGGATGCCGGTGTTGCGGCGCCGGATTCGATGTCGAGTTATATGGTACGCCATGCAATCCCGCAGCCTCCATTCCGCGAGTAGTCCCATTGGCTGACTTTCCCGCGGGACTATGAGCGGATGTCCGTGCCGCGGCGTGACCCCTCATCCGGCGAAAGTCCCATGTGACGACCTTGAGATGGGACTTTGGCGGGATGAGATGATGAAATGGAGTGGGGGGGGCGGATGCGCGATGGTGTGACTGCCGGCGCCCGTGCGACTACCATGGGTGACGGAGCATGACATTGAAACGTGATTCGTCAGCCGCTCTGAAGCCGGTGGCGAACGCAAAACACGAACACACAAGAGGGGAGTGAGCGCGATGAGGATCGAACATGCGGTGGCCAGTCTGCCGGCCAATGGAAGCGGCCCGGTGTTCTTGCTGTTGCACGGCTGGGGGTCGAACGAGCATGACCTGCCGGGATTGCTGGATTATTGTGCGCCCGGCGCCGATTACGCGTCGTTGCGTGCGCCGATTTCGTACGGCCCGGGCTACACGTGGTTCGGCTCATGGGATTACGAAGGCGTCCCGACCGGCGAATCGCTCGATCGGCAATCACGCCAAGCCGGCGAGGCCATCGACGCATGGGTGGCCGACAGCATCGCCCCGGAGCGCCCCATCGTGGTCATGGGCTTCTCCCAAGGCGGTCTACTCGCCGGCGAGATGCTGCGCGTCAACCCGAAACGGTACGCCGCCGCAGTCAGTTTCTCCGGCTTCCTCGCACATGGCGAGTTGCCTGGCGACGACGAGCTTGCGCGACTGAAGCCGCCAATGTTCTACGGCCACGGCTCTGCGGACGACATCTTCCCCAAGTCCGAACTCGACGCGATGAGCGCGTTCTATGCCTCGCACACCACGCTCACCGAGAAAATCTACCCCGGCATGACGCACAGCATCAACATGCCGGAGCTGCGTGACGTCGCCGCGTTCTTGGAACACAACGGTTTCGTGCGGCCTCGCCTCTGGTGACGATAGCCCCATCACCCCACGAACTTCAAGGTCAGCGGAACCGTCTCCGCGAGTTTGTCTCCGCTCGAGCGTTCGCTGGTCGGATACGTGATTTCGATGGCCGCGATCTTCCCTCCGGTGACGACTTCGCGGATATACGTGATGGTTCCGTTCTGCTCATAGCTGAGGTACACCGATTGGCCGGCCACCTGCGCGAGCGATATGTTCGCGTTGCCGCCGAGATTCTCCTTGAGCCAGTCGAGCTCCTCCTGCGGGGAGTGAGACAGCGCGTTGTTGCTGCCCCACACGCTGATCTGCGTGGAGCCGGACGTCGCGTCGAACTTGCGACCGTCGCCGTTGTCGGACTCCTGCTGCCACTTGTAACCGGCAGGCACGTCGACACGGTACGAGAACCGCGCGTTCGTGTAGGTTCTCGCACCGGATTTCGATGACTGGGATTGCGATGAGTCATCGGATTCAGTGGTATCATCGCCGTTGCCGTCGGAAGAGATGCCGTCGTCAGGCGACGAGTCGGAGCCGTCTCCCTGCCGCCCGCCGGATACAGTGGCCTCCTTGAACTGGCTGAAATCGACCGGCTGCTCGACCAGATAGTACACGTTGTGGGCGTTGGGCGCCTTCTTGAACGGCTGCATGTTGGTGCCGGGCGCGTACGGGTTGGGCTTCCGGTGGAAGGCGTCATTCGTCGCCTTGATTTCCGGGTATGCGGAGTTGTCGCGGCGGATGAGATACGGGCGGTCCGCATAGGGCTTGTACGTAGTCGAGCCGTCGAAATATCCGTTGGATTCCAGCTGGTCGAGGTTGGCTCCGACCGGCATCACCACGAAGAAATCACGAGCCACGTATTTGAGATATTTTTCGCTCATGGCCTGTTCGGCGGTTCCATCCGAGCCATCCTCGACTTGTTTCTCCGATGTGCCGTCACAGTATGTCGGCCCGTCGCCCACGTAAGACGTGGTGCCGCATACGGGCAGTCCGAAGCCTGCGTACAGCTCCATGGCGCCGGTATCGCCCTGGATCAGGAAGTCCTTCATTGCGTTGTAGTAGCCGCCGGAGGACGGGTTGCAGCCGCTGATGTCCTGCGAATACGTGCAGAGGGTCAGCTGGTCGAAGAAATCCGAGGAACCTTTGCCGTCGAGCACCAGACCACTCGGGTTTGGATCGGTCTGACCGGGTTCCAATGTCAGGCAGTTGCCGCCATCGGTGCAATACTTCCCTGCCAGAGCCACGGTGTTCGTCATGATCTTGTCCGATCCCCTGTCGGGAATGGACGTGCCGACCACGTCGTAGCGTTTGCTGACATCCACGCCGTAATACAGGGTCACGTTGGTCTCGCTGGTCCGCACGCCGATGCCGGGATCGGCTCGGACGATCTTACCGAGATTCTTTCGGCTGGAGAAACGCGGCTTGAGTGTGACGTCGAAGCCCTGTTGCTGGAGCTTTGTTTTCGCCTCGTCCTTGTCCATTCCGGCGATTTCGACGGGTATGCCGTCACCTGTGATCCCGACTCCGATATGGATGCCGTCGTCGGTGTCGCGCACCGGCTCACCGTCCGCGGGCATGGTGACGGCGACTTTGCCGGGATGCTCCGAGACGACTTCGTGCTCGACGACTTTGACGCCCATTTTCAGTAGCGCGGTTTCGGCCTTGCTCGGTTCAGAGCCGACTGTGCCTTCGGGTACACCGGGTCCCATCGATTCGATGACCGTCACCGTAGTGCCCTTGGGCAGACGGTCGCCCGCCTTGACTCCTACCAGACCGAGGCACTTGCCCTTGCCCAGGGCGTTGAACATCTGCTTCTTCTTGACGAGAAAGCCTTTGGTCTCCAGCTCACGTGACACTTCGGCTGCCGTGCGGTATCGGACCGTCGGCACGGTGCGCGGGCCGATCCATTCCAGTTTCCTCGCGGCGAGACCGAACCCGGTTCCAGCGAGAACCACCAATACGGCGATGATCGCCGCGATGAGTTTCATGCGTGGGCGCTTGGCGGACGGCTGCGCGGTGGCGGATCCGGTGGGATTGGCCGGTGGCGTGGCGGAGTTTCCGGCGGGGACGGTCGGAGGTGTGCCGGCATCGCCCGCATTCGCTGCGAATGCGGCAAAACCATCATCGGATGCCGTCTCGGATGCTCTCGGAGGCGATGGAACCGGTGGCTGCGCCGCCATGTTGACATAGCCCGACACGGGTATCGGAGCGGTCGGTATCGCAGGAGCACCCGGCGTTCCAGCGGCGGATTGCCGCGGAGCGCCGCACTGGAAGCAGAACCGACTGCCCTCGTCATATGGGGCACCGCAATGCGGACAATATTCCATGATCTCCCACCTCTCTCGCAGCGTTGCTATAAACACCATGATATTCCAGTGCGGCCCGTAGCGGAACCATAGTTCGGCGAGTCGCGCCGTTGCGCCAGTCGGCGTCTGGCGGCATAAAAGAACTCCGCTGATTCGGTGTGGATGTCAGCGGAGTCTGCGGGTTGTGCGGATTAGTGTTGCGGCGGCAGTGGCATGGGACGCATTGTGTTCGGCGTTCCTCCAGCCGGATTCTGTGGCTGCGCGCTATATGGCACGGCAGGCTGCTGATACGCCGCTCCGGCGCCCGGCGCGGCTCCGTAGTTTTGCGTCGGCATGCCACCGTACGCGACTGCGGGCGGATTCGCCGGAGCCGGACTGGCGAATGCCGCCCTGCGCGCATGGCTGCGATTCACCACGGAAACGATGGCTCCCACGAACATGAACAACGTTCCCGCGATGATCGCATACATCCCATACGACGGAACGAGTGAGAAGGACAGGTCATTGGCGAGATTCAGCCCAGGCTGAGATGCCGTCGAGCGTACGACATCCATCTCGTGGGAGGCGGAGACGAGAATGAGGATGAGTATTCCCGCGTACAAAGCGCATCAGAGCAGGTTGAGGATGGAGAACGTCAGCGTGGCGGCGTGCAGACGAAGCAGCGCGAACAACAGGATGAACGCCGCCAGCACGAGGAACGCCCAGAACGGGAATGTGCGATCGTTGAACAGCGATGCGCTGATCGAGCTGTCCCCGTCATAGTATTTGAGGAGCTCTTCGCTGGACATGTTGTTGAGCATCTGCTTGATCGCCGCGCTGTCGCCGCTGACGGCCATATACGGCAAAAAGCATCCCGCCACGGTGATCGGTTGCGTGGTTCGGCAAAATGTTGCATGGTGTCAAAAGACTGACAGGAGGGGTCTACGCGACCTCAGGGCGGATGGAAAATCCGGTGGCCGACGCACACCGGCATGGCGTTCTGCCGCCGTTTCCGCGCGGGTAAAAGGCACGGTTGAGCGGCGCGGTTAAGATATGGCAAACAACAGGATGAAGTCGTCCGCCCTGCGCAAGCCCTGGCCTATCATGGACAATGGAGGGCGACGCACATGCCGCCGTGCGTCAGCAGTGAGTGGAGCCGAACGGACCGGGGAGCATCGAGGAGGGGCATGTCAGCGGAATCGGAAACATCGTCGAATGTGACGGCGGAGGCCATGAATGGTGACGGGGCCACGCCGCTCGTGTCGGTCATCGTGCCGGTGTACGGAGTCGAGCGGTATCTCGACGCGTGCGTGGAGGGACTGGTCGGCCAGACGTACCGCAATCTTGAGATCCTGCTCGTCGACGACGGGTCGCCCGACCGCTGCCCTGCGATGTGCGATGCGTGGACGGCGAGGGATGAGCGGATCCGTGTGATCCACAAGGCCAATGGCGGCCTGTCCGATGCGCGCAATGTCGGACTGGCGAAGGCCACTGGCGACTATATCTACTTCGTCGATTCCGATGACATGGTCGAGCGCAATCTCATTGAACGTGCGATGGCGACGATGCGCGACTACGACGCCGATTTGGTGATGTTCCAGTTCGACACGATCAGCGAAGATGGCAAGCCGCTGACATCCTCGTACAAGCACAACCATTATGACGACGTGATCATCATGACCCCGATCGAGGCGATCAAGGCGCAGGTCAAGGCCGAGATCGACGGGTATTTCTGGTCGTTCGTCGCGGCGGCGTCGATCTACCGTAATCACGGGTTCTCCTTCCCCGTCGGGCGCAAGATTGAGGACATGGCCCGTATCTGCAATGTGATCGGCGAGTCGCATCGCGTCGTGCGCATTCCCGAAGCGCTGTACCATTACCGCATGCGCCGCGGATCCATCACCGGCGACTGGAGCATGCAGCTGACCCGCGACTGGGTGAGGGCCACGGATGATCGCGAGACGTACATCGTCGAGCGGTTCCCCGAGCTGAAGAACTTCATGAAGCTGCAGCAGCTTATCTTCTTCGTCAACCTTGATTATGAGACGATACGGCAGTCGCTCGTGGCGAAGTTCAGCATCGACCCGCAGGACGCCGACCGGATTCGTCGCCGCATCGAGGGACTCACCAAGGACGTCGCCGGAGCGGGCGACGAGGTTCCGGAAAGCACGCAGTCGCTGCTGGATACGATGAAGCAGACGTTCGCCGAGATGGTGGAGCCGGATGTGGGCGCAGAGGCGGGCCAAGCGGCGGACGGGCGAGAGCCCGATCGCGAGCCCGGCCGCAAGCGCGAGAAAGCCTATTCGCGCAAACGCCGCCGCTACGATTTCTACGTCGCTGGCCCGTTCTTCAATCCCGAGCAGGTCGCGTCGATGGAACGCTTGGAACATGTGCTCGACACCCACGGCAAGACGATGTTCAGGCCGCGGTTCGCCAGTGACATCGCCGAGGTCGGTCCCGAGGGCTGCTTCGACGACGACGTGAACGGCATCTGCGCTTCCAAGGCGGTGATAGCCAATCTGATGGACGAGGATTCCGGCACGATGTTCGAGATCGGATTCGCCCACTCTCTTGGCATCCCCGTGTACGCATATCGCGAGGGCCTGCGCGACGGCGACAGCATCAACCTGATGATCGCCCAGTCGGTGCGCGCTGTGTTCTCGTCGTCCGACGATCTTGCACGGTACCTTGAGACGGGGGAACATAAGGATGCGGACTATGCGCAGTTCTGACGGGCCGGGAGCGGCGCGAGGGTGAGAGGGAACGAGACACGATGAGGGTGTTCGATTTCGACGGCACGATATATGACGGCGAAAGCCTGTTCGACCTGTATATGTTCAGTGCCCGATACGAGCCGAAGGTGCTGCGGCATCTGGCTCAGGTGCTGCGATACGCGGTGCAGTACAAGATGGGGCGGGCCACGCTTGCGCAAATGGAACGCGGCGTGGGCGGCGTGACGTGCGATTACCTGCACGATGTCGCGGCTTCCCGACGGATACTGCGACTGGACGGCGCGGCTCCCGATGCCGGTCTCGCCGGGGAGGCCGCGATCGCAGAGGGCGTATCCGCGTTGGTGAACGAGTTCTGGAACCGGCATATGGACCGCATCAAGCCGTGGTATGAGCCGCGTCCGGATGACGTGATCCTGACGGCATCGTTCGACGTGACCGTGGGGGAGGCATGCCGGCGTCTCGGATTGAACCGTCTGGTCTCATCCACCGTGGATCCGCGGACGATGCGGGTCACCTGTCTGAATTTCAATACGAACAAGCCGAAACGGTTCCGCGAAGTCGTCGGCCCGGACACGGTCATCGACGAGTTCTACACCGACAGCCGGTTCGACCAGCCGATGATCGACATGGCGAGAACGGCGTTCATGGTCAGCGGCAACCGGATCACGCAGGTCAAATGATGCAAGCCGATCGGCAACGCCTGCCGGAACGGACGCACTGACGTTCCGGCAGGCGTTGCCGAACACGACGGAAAGGAGCGGTTCATGTTCCCCTTGCTGGACACTCTGGTCGCGGTCTACGAGATCGGCCAGTTCACGTTGGCCGCCGACGAGCTCAAGGTCTCGCAGTCCACGGTGTCGTCGCGCATCGCCCAACTGGAGCGCATGGTCGGGGCGCCGCTGTTCGTCCGCAATGCCAAAAGCGATGTGACGCCGACCGAGGCTGGGCGGTTGCTGTACCGTGCGGCGACCGGCATCGATGGCACGTGGCGCGACGCCTGCGAGCAGATCGCCCGCATGCGCGAGAGCCGTGAGCCGTTGTCCGTCGCATTCTCGCACACCACGGCGGCCGTGCTGCTGCCAGTCGCACTGCCGGTGATGGCCGAGGCGCTGAGCGGCTTCGACTGCTCGATTCGGGTGCTCAATTCCGACGCGATCCTGGAACAGGCCGGTATGAAAGCCGTGCAGTTGGGTGTGGTGGAGAAGCCCATCGTCAACGACTCGGTCGATCGTGTCACGCTGCGCGAGGACAGGCTGGTGCTGGCCGGTGATCCGCATGGCGTGTGGATGGTGCGCGAGCACGGCTCCGGCGTGCGCTATTACACGGATCTGTACTTCAAGACGGTCGGCTCCATGCCGTCTCGCATGATCGAGGTCGCCAATAACGCGGCCATCGGCGCGGCGCTCGCGGCCGGTTTCGGCTGCTCCCTGGTGTCGGCGGCCGCCGTGCCGGGCGGCGCGTCAATAAGAAAGCTGGGCGACGAGTTCGTGCGGCGGTTCTATGCGTTGGTGCCGCGTTCCGGTCTGACGCCGGGGCAGCGGGAACTTGCCGGCAGAGTCATTGCGGCCCTGCGCGGCTGACTGTGTCGCAGCGAATGGTTCTCAATAAGAAACGTGCGAGGATTCCTCACATTTTCGCACAAGTGAACAAGCCGACGAAGCCCGGAATTCCGGTCTTTCGGTGGTGTTTGTGTTCATTTCCGCCCGCGTCTGGCTCGCACCTTTCTTATTGAGAATGATTCGCTGCAATCTGGCATCAAAAATATCAATACCATCCATCACTATCACTGATTTGACTGATGGAATGCGACGGTAGTTCAATGGACATCATGAGAGAGTTCTGTACGAAATGGTGGAAACGCATCGCCACCGTCGATATGCTGTTCATCGCCGTCCTGACCCTGATCGCTTCACTGATCGGCTCATGGCTCAAGCAATACCCCGGATTCAAACTGTTCGGCGCGCTGATCATCGCGCTGCTGATCGGCATGATCATCCAGTTCCCGATCGGCAAATGGTACGTCGGTGCCAGCGACAAGCGCAAGGCCGGCGTCAAGGACGCGGCCGGGCTGATCTCCAACAAGCTGCTGCGCCTCGGCATCATCCTGCTCGGCTTCAAGCTCAACCTGCAAGTGCTGTTCACGCAGGGCATCAAGTGCCTGCCCATCGCCGCGGTCGTGGTGACGCTCACTATCGTCGTGACCTACTGGGTGGCGCGCAAGATGGGCGTCGACCCGATGCTCGCGATCCTGACCGCCGGCGGCACGGGCATCTGCGGCGCCGCCGCCGTCATGGGCCTGTCCGGCTCCATCAAGGTGCCGCCCGAGAAGGAGCAGGAGAAGGACGACGACGTAACCATGGCCGTCGCCATCGTCGCCATCATGGGCACGATCTTCGCGTTGCTTGAGATCGCGCTCGGCCCCCTGACCGGCATGACGCAGGACCAGCTCGGCATCACCGCCGGCGCGTCCCTGCACGAGATCGCCCACGCGGTCGCCGCCGGCGACGCCTTCAACGCGGTCAACATCGCCACCATCATGAAGCTGTCGCGCGTGCTGATGCTCGTGTTCGCCGCCATCATCATCGCCATCTGGTGGGAGAAGAAGCATTCCGAGGTCGCGCCCACCGGCAAACGCTCCGTCGCGTTCCCCTGGTTCATGCTCGGCTTCATCGGCGCGTCCGTGATCGGCACCTTCGTGCCGTTCATCGCCGCCATCACCCCGCAGCTCGTGGACTTCGCGTACATCGTGCTCGGCATGGCCATGGCCGCGCTCGGCATCAACGTGAACTTCAAGGCCATCGCGGTCAAGGGGCGAAAGCCGTTCCTCGCGAGCTTCCTCGTGTCGATCCTGCTGATGCTGTTCGCTGCCGGCGTCGCCGTGCTGTTCTTCTGATTCCCGGCATTGCGTTGCCAGCGGGCTGAAATGGGCGCTCCCGGCCTGGGAGCCTCCGTTTCAGCCCGCTGACGTATCTGAGGGCATGGAGCCCCTATCTCAGGAAATCACGGATGTCGTCGATCTCGCGGTCGCAGATCGCATGCGCCATGCCCGGGTACGTGCACAGCCGCGCGCCGCGGGTTCCGGATATCACCCGTCGGGCCGTATCCTGATCCTCGACGGGTATCGTGCGGTCCTGGTCGCCATATGCCAGAAGGAAGCGCGTTCCGCAGTCCGCCTCAGCGTCCTGCTCGCCACGGAACGGCGGGCGCCGGGTAACAGTTGAATCACCGGTGACATGTGCGTGAATTGTTGCGCTGTGGGCATGAGCGCGGCTGCGAAGCGGCATGATTGCGTGTACCGTGGGGAAGGCTGGAGCAATCTGGAGGAATCGCGAAGCCATGCCGCGAACTTGAATCGAAGCGGTACGATTCCCGCAGGGCGCGGCAGACGGCAGGGCCGCTCTGACGATGACGGAAACGGCGGGACGAGGGGACAGCACGGCAGGAAACGGCGGAAGACGGCGGCGACAGAAGACAACGAAACACAACGCAACAAGACAGCAAACACAGCAACATAGCAAGATAACGAAATGAGGAAACGCATTCATGGGAATGCCATTGGACCTATATGTCATCCGACACGGAGAGTCGGAGGCGAACGTCATCATCAACGCGGGGGAGCAGGGCGATAACTCCCTGTACACGCAGGACAACGTGACCGTGCCCGACCGGTCGTGGCGACTCACTGCCACCGGGCGCAAGCAGGCCGACTGCATCGGCCGCTGGCTCGTCGCGCAACAGCAGCTGTTCGACCGGTATCTGGTCTCGCCATACGTACGCACGCGCGAAACCGCCGCGACGATGGCGCTGCCGAAAGCCAAGTGGGAGGAGACGCGCGTGCTACGCGAACGCTCCTGGGGTGAGATCAACACCATCACGCAGGACGATTTCCGCACGAACTACGCGCGCAACTGGATGTTCAAGCGCACCGACCCGCTGTACTGGCGTCCGCCGGCAGGCGAGTCTATTGCCGACGTGTCGGAGAACCGCGTGCATAACCTGCTCACGTCGCTCAACCGGCGTGCTGAGGCGGAATCCGTCGTCGCCGTCACACACGGCGACTTCATGCTCGCGCTGATGCTCACCCTGGAGGACCTGTCGGACGAGGAGTTCATGCGCCGCGCCGACGACCCGGCATGGGCGATCACCAATTGCACGTGCTTGCATTATTCGCGGCGAGACCCGGCCACCGGCCGCACGTCGCCGCGCGTGCGCTGGGAGCAGACCGCGCGCCCGGTGTTCGACGAGTCGACCGGACGCTGGGAGGTGCGCGTCGATCCGTGGCGCGAATTCCAGCGCCCGTTGCTCTCGAACGGCGACCTCGTCGACGTGGTGCATTCGGTCGACCCGCACCTGTGACGGCACGAGGCGCCTCACGGCGCTCACGGGCCGCGCATGACGAGTCGCGCGCCGCGCGTGGTTCGTCATCGCAACGGTGGGCGAACGGGTTACAATGGCCTCAACGCGGCACATGGCTGCATGGATGTGCCACCTGAGAGAACCGAAGGAGTTCGTGATGGGAAACCTGTTCACATGGAAACTGCATGGCGACGGCAAGACGCTCGCGCCCGGCGAGGTCGTGGAGCCCGATGAGCGACTGACCTGGACCCGTACCATCGGCATCGGCGCCCAGCACGTCATCGCCATGTTCGGCGCGACGTTCCTGGTGCCGATCCTGACGCATTTCGACCCGTCGACGACGCTGTTCTTCACCGCGATGTCGACCGCGCTGTTCCTGCTCATCAACAAGAACGTGCTGCCGAGCTACCTGGGGTCGTCGTTCGGGTTCATCGCCCCGATCGCCGCCGTCGCCTCCGCGGGCAAGGGCATTCCGGCAGCCAGCTTCGGCATCATGGTCACAGGCCTGCTGCTCGCCCTGGTGGGCGTGGCCGTCCACTTCGCCGGCGCGAAGTGGATTGACATCATCATGCCGCCGGTCGTCAACGGCGCCATCGTCGCGATCATCGGCTTCAACCTGGCTCCCAGCGTGTGGTCGAACTGGCAGAAGGGCTGGGACACCGCCCTGGTGACGCTGCTCGCCGTGCTGCTCATCGCCGTGCTGTTCCGCGGTCTTGTCGGACGTCTGAACATCCTGCTTGGTGTGATCGTCGGCTATGTGTACGCATGCTTCCGCGGTCAGGTCGACTTTTCGGCCATCGGCGACGCGGCGTGGATCGGCTTTCCGAAATTCCATCTTCCGCAGGTCGACTTCTCGATCCTGCCGATGTTCATCCCCGTCGTGCTGGTGCTGGTCGCCGAGAACGTCGGCCACGTCAAGTCTGTGGCGCAGATGACTGGGCGCGATTATGACGGGCATATGGGCACCGCGCTGTTCGCGGACGGCCTCGGTACCGCAATCGCCGGCTTCGGCGGAGGCTCCGGCACCACCACGTACGGCGAGAACATCGGCGTGATGGCCGCGACCAAGGTGTATTCGACCGCCGCCTACTGGTGCGCGGCCGCATTCGCCCTGCTGCTGAGCCTGTGCCCGAAGTTCGGCGCGGTCATCAACACGATTCCCGGCGGCGTGCTCGGCGGCGTGACCACGCTGCTGTACGGCATGATCGGCATGATCGGTGTGCGCATCTGGGTGGAGAACAAGGTCAACTTCGATAAGCCGCTCAACATCATGGTCGCCGCGATCGTGATGATCATCGGCATCGCCGATTTCACGTTCGCGTTCCAGGGCGTGCAGTTCAACGGCATCGCCATCGGCACGGTCGTCATCCTCGTCGCCTACCACGGGCTCAAGGCCATCGGTAAGGCCACGGGCACCATCGACAAGGACGACCCCGACATCCTGTAGCGGGTTCGTGGCCGCTGTCAGGTATGTCACTGTGCGTGGGTCGTGTCACCGTGCGAGGGTTACGTCACTGTGCGTGCCTCCTCGCACAGTGACACGACCCACGCACAGTGACGCGACCCACGCAGCGTGACTCACGCCAGATGCGCGGAGTGACGCCGCGCCGCCGTCGGAACACATTGATGAAGTAGCTCGTCGACGAAAACCCGCTCATCCGCGCCGAGCCGCTCAAGCAGTTCTGGGTCGACCACCACGCAGGTGAACCAGCATTGCCTCTGCTGCGGCGAGAACCCGTAATGCAGCCGGCTCGAATTGACGACCAATCCGTTGCCGGCTTCCAGCGTCACTATGGCGCCGTTGACGGAATATTGCATCTGACCGCTGATGACATGGATGAATTCCAGATCGCGATGCCAGTGACATGGGCAGCGGTAGTCCGGGAACGACGACAATGCGTCCCGTCTGGCATATATGGGCAGGTCGGGGATGTTGTAGTCGATCCGCTCCGAAAGATCCGACGAGACAATGACTTCCTGCCCGCCCTGCCAGGTTCCGGGCCCGGTCGCGCCGTTTGTGCACCGAAGTGCCCCATTGCCGCTCCCTGCGTGATGTAACGTATATGAAAATACTATATTTCTTTTGATGCGCAAAAGTATCATTGCGCCGGTGTCGTCGTTACATTCCATCCCTATCGTAGGTATCAGTTCTTCTTGCTGCAGGAGAGGGACTCAATCGATGATTCGGACATCGCGAGAATGACGAAATTAATATTTTGTCGTTCATGTGACCGTCTGCATCCTTGAAACACCCTGATGGAAAGGCAAGGTGAGTGTGATGACTCGCATGATGGAACTGATCAATAGATGGCTCGCCCGGTATTATGCCGTCGTCCGTGCCCGGATGGCCGTCCGGCTGGCTTCGGTCCGTGCCGCGGCGCAAGGGGACGGCGAGGAGAACATCGCGTCGTTCGCGCGGTGGTGCCCGGCATCCGCCGCGCAGTTCGCCGGCTGACGGGGATCTGCGCGGGACCAATCGGGTGGCCGGTGCGGCGGGGGGGCTGAATGGTCCGATACTCTGACCATGCATTGCATGGGAGACCGGAGCATGATATGACGAACTCGAACGGCCGCAACATCGCTATCGTCACTGGTAGTGCACTGGGATTGGGATACGGGCTGACCAAACGGCTGATCGCCGACGGCTGGTTCGTGGCCGGCATCGACACCGCGTTCTACCGCGACAGCCGCGACTACGTGTCGGAGGAGAAGCAGCACACCTTCATGGATCCGGGCGAACTGGCCCGAGTGATCCTGTTCAATCTGGTCAACGACGCGAACCTGACCGTCTCCGACATCCTCATAGAACGCAATTACCGCTGAGCCGGATGGGTTCCGCCGGCTCAGCGGCAATGCAAGTCGCGCTTCTGCGCACCCGTCGTCTCAGCGATCCTCGGGCGGCTTGTACTGGTCCTTGTCGGTGAAGCAGGTCCGATAGGTCATCGTCATGATGAGCGCGTCGGCCACGAGGGTGAGCGCGGCGATGGCGGCGAGCACGACGAACTGGTATTTCGCCGCGTTCAGCGGGTCTCCGCCGGCGATGACCTGGCCGGCCATCATGCCGGGGATGGTCACGATGCCGCACGACGCCAGCGAGGCGGTGGTGGGCAGCAATCCCAGCCGTATGGACGAGACGATCGAAGGACGGGCGGCCTCCCACGGGGTGGCGCCCAAGGCGAGCAGCGTGTCCACCTCGTCGCGGCGCTCGTTCATGCTCTCATAGAACCGGCTCAGGCCGACGGCGAGCGCCGACACGGTGTTGCCCAGCAGCATGCCAGTAAGCGGCACCACCAGCTGCGGCGCATACCAGGGGTGCGGGCGCACCACCAGCTCGGTCACCAGCGAGATCATCAGCAGCATGGTTATGACCAGACTGAGCAGTACCGGGCCGGCGAGCCCCTTCGGGATGCCCTTGGCGCGGGAGAGTGTGATCTGCACGGCCGCGACCAGCATCACCGCGATGACGCCGAACACCAGCCACGGGTTGTTGGAGCGGATCACGTACCCGATGATCACGCCCATCACGCACAGCTGCACCAGCGCGCGTATCGCCGACCACATCAGCGTCTTGCCGATGCTGATGCGCATGAGCTCGGAGACGAGCGCCGCGACCGCCACCATCAGCAGCGCGACCAGAAGGCCCCAATTATCGATCACGTAACCGTTGCCGCTCATGACAGCCTCCCTGAGGACAGTGTGACGATGCGTGTGGCTCGGCCGTCGGGCGGGCGGTGCCGTATGCGCACGATGGCCATGCCCCTGGCGGCCGCGCTGGCCATGATCGAGGCGACCTTGTCCGCGTTGTCGTCGTCGAGGCCTGCGTCCACCTCGTCGGCCAGCAGCACGGCCGGGCGGGTCAGCAGCGTCCTCGCGAGGCTGACGCGGGCCGCCTGACCGCCGGAAAGGTCGTGCGGCGCACGGGCCAGGTCGATATCCTCGCATCCCATGGCGTCCAACGTATTGCGAATGAGCTGGTCGGGCAGCGCCAGCTTCGCCTGCGACTGTTCGGAGCGGAACAGCCGGCTGAACCTGCCGCGTCTCGCGGAGGTCTTCTTGCCGGTGGCCGCATGGTCGTCGGGCGCACTCGCCTCGTCCGCTCTGCGCACGGCCAGCGTCCAGGGAAGCCGAATCGTGTCGGCGACGCTGTCTCCCATCAGCATGGGCTTCTGCGGTAGATACGCGACGTTCCTCCGCCACTGCTGCAGCGAGAACGATGAGCTGTCCGCGCCGTCTAGCGTGAACGTGCCGTCGGCATGGGGGTTGAGCAGCGCGAAGGCGGTCAGCAGGCTGCTCTTGCCGGAACCGGACGGGCCGACCAGATCGACGATCTGGCCGCGATCGACGTCGAACGACAGATCCTCGAAGATGGTGCGGTCTGACTGCGCAGAAGGCACGACGCAGGAGACCCTACGGGCTGTGAACAACATTTGCATAGTGGCAACGTTACCCGTTCGCCGGCCATAGTCGATGTTTGACAGCGTTTCTTAGTCCAGTGTTAGAGACGCACGCGGCGAGCCGGTCGAATCGTGGCGCCCGGCACCGCTGTATCGCTTGGCGCGTACAGTTGCAGTCATGCCGATCGATTCCAGAATGATAGACAACATGAAGGCCGACCGCGTGCGTAAGGTGGCCGATCTTGCCAACCGCCGCACCCGGGAGCGTTTCGGTCGTTTCCTGATAGAGGGCCCCCAGTCGGTTCGCGAGGCGGTGATGTGGATGCCCGGCGCCGTCCGTGACCTTTATGTGCAGGCCGCAGACGGGCCGGACGGGCCGCGGATCGCAGGCGAGACGCTGACGTCCATCGTCGAGCGATCCCAGGAACACCGTATATATGTGCATCCGGCGAGTGAGGCGGTGATGCGCCGCATCAGCCCCGATTGCCAGGGCATTGCGGCGGTCGGCGACGCCGATGCGGTGCGCGCGACGGCGCAGGGGACGCAATTGCCCGAAAAGCCGTTCGTCGCGGCGTTCTGGCAGGTGCGCGACCCCGGCAACGCGGGCACGGTTATCCGTGCGGCGGACGCGGCCGGATGCGATGCCGTGGTGTTCGTCGACGATTGCGTCGACATGCTCAATCCCAAGGTGATCCGCGCGACCGCGGGCTCGCTGTTCCATATCCCCGTGATGACGATGGGCGTGGACGAGTTCTTCGGATGGGCCGGCGAGAAGGTGCTCCGCACCGTCGCCGCCGACGTCTACGGGACGGACGGGCGCGAGCCAAGGGAGCTGCCCGAGGCGCTGAGGGACCAGGATCTCTCCGGGGTGGGCAAGGCCGTGATCTTCGGCAACGAGGCCCGCGGACTTGAGCCGGGTCTGCTGGGTAGGTGCGACGACATCGTGCGCATTCCGCTCTATGGCAAGGCCGAGTCGCTGAATCTGGCGACCAGCGCCGCGATCATGCTCATGAGTATGGCTATGTCGAGCCATATAGGGACAATGTGAACTCGGTAAACGCTTGGATTATTTGATTTTTGGCGCAGATAAACCGGTAGTTTCGGTAGTTGTAGGTAGGTAGGTAGGACGAAAGGGTTCTCGTGGCAGACAATGCTCTCTTCGATGCCCAGTCAGTGACCGATGCGGTCGCCGAGGGCATCAGCAAGATTCAGAACGCCTCCAGCTTGGAGGAGCTCAAAGCCATCAAAACGCAATACGCCGGTGCCGAATCGGCGATGACCAAGGCCAGCAAGGCCATCGGGTCGCTGCCGGTCGATCAGAAGAAGGAAGCCGGCAAGCTTATGGGCAAGCTCCGCGCCGACTTCGGCCGCGCGTTCGGCCCCAAGGAGGCCGAGCTCAAGGCGCAGGAGGAGCAGCGTGCGCTGGAGGCCGAGACCGTCGACATGACGCTGCCGGTCAACCGTCGCCCGCTCGGCGCCCGCCACCCGCTGGCCAAGCTCATGGAGGACGTCGAGGACCTGTTCATCTCCATGGGATGGCAGATCTCCGCCGGCCCCGAGGTGGAGACCGAATGGTATGACTTCGACGCCCTGAACTTCGGCCCGGATCATCCCGCCCGCCAGATGCAGGACACCTTCTATGTCAAGGGCAACCAGGCCCATGACGCGGCCGGCTTCGTCGGCTCCAACATGGTGCTGCGCACGCAGACCTCCTCCGATCAGGTGCGTGCCCTGCTGACCCGCGGCGTCCCGCTGTACATCGCCAGCCCGGGCCGTGTGTTCCGCACCGACGAGCTCGACGCGACGCACACCCCCGTGTTCCACCAGTGCGAGGCTCTGGCCGTCGACAAGCACCTGACGATGGCCGACCTGAAGGGCGTGCTCGACAAGCTCGCCGTGGCCATGTTCGGCCCCGAGGCGAAGACGCGTTTGCGCCCGAGCTACTTCCCGTTCACCGAGCCGAGCGCCGAACTCGACCTGTGGTTCCCCGACAAGAAGGGCGGCGCGGGCTGGCTCGAATGGGGTGGCTGCGGCATGGTGAATCCGAACGTGCTGAAGTCCGCGGGCATCGACCCCGAGGAGTACACCGGTTTCGCGTTCGGTGTGGGCATGGAGCGCACGCTGCTGCTGCGTTCCGATATCAACGACATGCACGACCTCGTTGAGGGCGACGTGCGATTCAGCGAACAGTTTGTGATGGGGGAGTGAGAAGCCCATGCCTATGGTTGACATTGATTGGCTCAAGGAGCACGTCGAGGTTCCGTCTGACCTCACCTACGAGCAGCTGGCCAAGGACCTGGTCAGGGTCGGTCTTGAGGAGGAGGAGATTCACGCCTCCCAGGTCACCGGTCCGATCGTCGTCGGATATGTCGTCGACGCGACGCCGGAACCGCAGAAGAACGGCAAGACCATCAACTGGTGTCATGTCGACGTCGGCCCCGCGTACAACGCGGTCGACGAGAACGGCAAGAAGGTGCCGCGTGGCATCATCTGCGGCGCCCCGAACATGGCCGCCGGCGAGAAGGTCGTCGTGACCTTGCCGGGTGCAGTGCTGCCCGGCGATTTCAAGATCGAACCGCGCAAGACCTACGGCCACGTTTCCGACGGCATGTGCGCCTCGGAGCGCGAGCTCGGCCTGGGCGACAGCCACGAAGGCATCATCCTGCTGCGCGACTACGGCTTCACGCCCCAGGAATACAAGGCGCTCAAGCCCGGCGACGACGCGATGCACCTGCTGCACCTCGACCAGCCGATCCTGGAAATCAACATCACCCCGGATCGCGGCTATGCGTTCTCGTACCGCGGCGTGGCCCGCGAATACCATCATTCCACCGGCGCGAAGTTCGTCGATCCGGTGACCGAGCTCAACAAGCGCGCCCCCGCCGCTCCCGCGGTGGAGTCCGGCGTCTCCAGCGACATCGAGGTCATCGTCGACGACAACAACCCGATTCACGGCGTCACCGGCTGCGACCGCTACGTCGCCCGCGCCATCCACGGGTTCGACCCGACGAATCACACGCCGAACTGGATGCGCCGCCGTCTTATCCGCGCGGGCATGCGTTCGATCTCCCTCGCCGTGGATGTGACGAACTACGTGATGCTGGATCTTGGCCAGCCGATGCACGCCTACGACCTTGACAAGATCGAAGGGCCGATCGTGGTGCGTCGCGCGGCCGAAGGCGAGAAGCTCACCACGCTCGACGGCAAGGAACACGACCTGAGCGTCGAGGACCTGCTGATCACCGATTCGCCCGACGGCAAGCGTGGCTCGCGCATTCTCGGCATCGCCGGCGTCATGGGCGGCCTGTACGGTGAGGTCACTGCGGACACCAAGAACATCCTGCTGGAGGCCGCGCATTTCGACAGCGTCTCCATCGCACGTTCCGCACGACGCCACAAGATCCCCTCCGAGGCGTCCCGCCGGTTCGAGCGCGGCGTCGACACGCAGCTGCAGCCCGCGGCCGCGCAGATGGCGGCCGAACTGCTCACCAAGTTCGGCAACGGCGAGCCGTCCGGGCACCCGACCGACGTGAACACGACGATGTATCGCCGTCCGATCCCCTTCAAGGCCACCGAGGTCGCCCGCGTCGCCGGGCTCGACGTGGACGTCAACCGCATCAGCGACATCCTCACCGATGTCGGATGCCGTGTCGCTGGTGGCGGCAACGGCGAGTTCTCTGTGTCCGCGCCGACCTGGCGCCCCGATCTGAACGAGCCGTGCGACCTGGTCGAAGAAGTCGCCCGACTGGTCGGCTACGACGAGATCCCCGTCACCGTGCCTCCGGCCCCGGTCAAGGGCACGGTCGGGCTGACCCCCGACCAGCGTCGCCAGCGCTGGGTCGCAGACACGCTTGCCGAATACGGCATGGTCGAGTCGCTGAGCTACCCGTTCGTCGGCGATGAGGACTTCAAGGCGTTCTCCTATGATCCGGCGGTCATCAAGCCGGTGAGCGTCGAGATCGCCAACCCGCTGGCCGGCGACCGCCCGTACCTGCGTCGTGATGTGCTCCCCACGCTCGCCACCACCGTGCAGCGCAACCTGCGCCGAGGCCTCGAAGACATCCGCCTGTACGAGATCGGCCACGTGTACCTGTGGGATCCGAACGCGCCCGCCATCCCGGCTCTTCCGGGAGGCGTACGCCCCAGCGATGAGCAGCTTGCCGCGCTGGATGCGGGCCTTCCCGATCAGCCGCTGCACGTCGCCGGCCTGCTGACCGGCAACGCGGTCGACTCCGGATGGCTCGGCGATCGTCGCGCCGTCGATTGGAGCGACGCCGTCGAGGCCGTTCGCCGTGTCTGCGACCGTTTGGGTGCGCGTTACGAGCTGCGGCAGCCCGCCGCGCAGGATGTGCCCGCGCAGTGGCATCCCGGCCGCGCCGCGCAGATCGTCGCGGGCGAACAGGTCGTCGGCATGGTCGGAGAGCTGCACCCGCGTGTCAACGAGGCGCTGGGACTGCCGGCGCACTCCGCGGCGTTCGAGCTGAACCTTACCGCGCTGTTCGGCACGCTTGACGGCAAGCCCGTGCAGGCGAAGCCCATCGCCACGTTCCCGCCCGTCAAGCAGGACCTCGCCTTCACCGTCGACCAGTCGGTGACCGCGGCCCAGCTTGAGGCCGTGGTCCGCGAGGCGGCCGGCGCCAACCTCGAATCCATCGAGCTGTTCGACGTGTTCACTGGCGAGCAGGTGGGAGAGGGCAAGAAGTCGCTCGCCTTCGCGGTGACCTTCCGCTCCCCGTCCAAGACACTGTCCGCGGAGGACAGCGAGGCCATTCGCAAGTCCATCGTCGACAAGGCGGAGGCCATCGGCGCGCAGCTGCGCGCCTGACCGCCGACGAAAAGGCACCATGGAGGACATGCATATGACAGAGCCGCAACAACAGCCGCAATCGTCTGACGATAGTTCGGGCGAGTCCCGGCATGTTGCGGCCCAGCCGCAATATGGTCAGCGCATCGAGCCTGAATATGGTGCCAGGGCGGATGAGTTTCCGCCGAATTACAACCCTTACGTATATGGAGGCCAGCCCGAGCAGCCGGCTCCGCAGGCGCAGCCGTCGCCGTCTCAGCCGGCCTCCGTGTTCGGAGCCGGGCCGGCTCCCGCTCAGGGTGGTTCCGCTCCCAATGCGGCTCCGGCTCAGGGTGGGCCCGACCAAGGCGGTCTCCGACGGGAGCCTCCCCGATATTTCAACGGCATCGACCTCAATGACCCGCAGCAGAACCCTATTTACGGGCATTGGGATTTCTACGCCATATTCTCGTTCATCTTCGCCCTGGTGTCCTCGTTCCCGGTGTTGCCCGCGCTGATCGGCTGCCTGGCCATCTGGCGCACCCGTCGTTTCCATACGCGGGGCCGCGGACTGGCCATCGCGGCCGTCGTCATCAACGTGCTGACCACCATCATCGTCATATGGATGACGATGCACGGCATATCGATGGACGACATGTACCAGGCCATGCTCAACATGCTGGCGCCCGGCATGGGCGGAAGCGGGTCGGGGGACTCCGTTTCGGTGTGATGGGCCGTGTGCTGCGACACGCAAGCCGATGAATGAATATATGCAATGTACTGCATAACATGTATACTCGCCGTAGTTCGTCTTCGATGAAAAGAGCGTGATATGGCGAGATATACGGTAGCTGTGGCTGGTGCCACCGGATACGCGGGTGGGGAGGCGTTGCGCATCCTTGCCGCCCACCCGGACTTCGAGGTGACCTGCGTGGCGGGCCATTCCTCGGTGGGGCAGAAACTCGGACGGCATATGCCGCATATTCCCCAGCTGGCGGATCTGACGGTGGAGGACACCACCGCCGAAGTGCTGAACGGCCATGACGTGATCATCCTGGCGCTGCCCCACGGCGCGTCCGGGGCGTTGGCCGCGCAGCTTGACCCCGGTGCCGTGGTCGTCGACCTGGGTGCGGACCATCGTCTTGAGGAGCGCTCCGCGTGGGACGCGTTCTACGGAGGCGAGTTCTTCGACCATTGGACGTACGGCATGCCCGAGCTGATCACCGGCAAGAGCGCAGACGGAGAGTACACGCGTCAGCGCGACCTGCTCCCCGGCGCCAAGCGCATTGCCGGGCCGGGCTGCAACGTGACTGCGACGACGCTCGCCATGCAGCCGGCCATCGCCGAGGGACTTGTGGAACGTCGTGACCTCGTCGCCGATCTGGTGGTGGGGTATTCGGGCGCGGGCAAGAACCTCAAGCGCACGAACCTGCTCGCCGCCGAGGCGTTCGGTTCCGCCGTGCCCTATGGCGTGGGCGGCACGCATCGCCATATCCCCGAGATTTTGCAGAACTTCGCCCATGCGGCAGGTTTGGACGCCGCCCGGGCCGAGGAGTTCACGCTCGGATTCACGCCGATACTCGCGCCGATGGCGCGTGGCATCCTCGCCACGGTCAGCGCGAAGATGACCGACAAGGCGCTTTCCATGAGCGACGAGGAAATCCACGACGTGTGGGCCAAGGCATACGCCGGCCAGGAGTTCATCGTGCTGCTGGAGCCGGGCACGCTCCCGGCCACGGCGAACGTCGTCGGATCGAACGCCGCCCACGTGCAGGTGGTCACCGACCGGCACTCCGGGCGTCTCATCGCCTTCGCCGCCATCGACAACCTGAACCGCGGCACCGCGGGCCAGGCCGTGCAGTCACTGAACGTCGCACTTGGACTTCCCGAAGACAAGGGACTTACGAAGATTGGAGTAGCACCGTGAGTGTCACATTCGCCAAAGGATTCAGCGCCGCGGGCGTCGCGGCGGGCATCTCCTCCGTCGAGGGCAAGAAGGATCTCGCCCTGGTCGTCAATCAGGGGCCGCTCGACAGCGCGGCCGGCGTGTTCACGTTCAACCGATTCTGCGCGGCACCGGTGCAGTGGTCCCGCAAGACGGTCGCCGACGGCCATATCAAGGCGGTGATCCTCAACTCCGGTGGAGCCAACGCATGCACCGGCCAGGCGGGATACGAGCAATCGGCGGCGACGGCCAAGAAGGTCGCGGATCTCGTCGGGACGCAGCCCGACGAGATCGCCGTATGCTCCACAGGCCTGATCGGCGAGCTGCTGCCCCTGGATCATGTGCTGTCGGGAGTGGAAAGCGCGTACGCGGCCCTGTCGGACGACGACCAGGCGGGAAGCGACGCGTCCCACGCCATCATGACGACGGACACGAAGCCGAAGACCGTATCGTTGGAAGGCGACGGATATCGCATCGGCGGCATGGTCAAGGGATCGGGCATGATCGCCCCCCAGCTCGCCACGATGCTGTGCGTCATCACCACGGACGCCGCCGTCGGCGCCGGTCAGCTGCAGGCTGCGCTGAACGCCGCGGTGGACCATTCGTTCAACCGCATCGACGTGGACGGGTGCATGTCCACGAACGACACGGTGCTGCTGCTCGCATCCGGCGCGTCCGGCGTTGAGCCCGATCCGGACGAGTTCAACGCCCTGGTCGCCAAGGCATGCGCATCGCTGGCCCGGCAGATCATCGGCGACGGCGAGGGAGCGAGCCACGACGTGCGCATCACCGTCACCGGCGCCACCACGGAGAGCGCCGCCTTGGCCTGCGCCCGCGCGGTCGCGGCCTCGAACCTGCTCAAATGCGCCATTGCGGGCAACGACCCGAACTGGGGACGCATCGTATCCTCGCTGGGCACCGTGCCCGTCGAAGAGGCACCCTACGATTCGCAGAAGGTCACCGTGGACGTCAACGGCGTGAGGATCTGCGAGAATGGGGGCGCGGGACGCGACCGCTCCGAAGTCGACATGACCCCCCGCGAGGTGCACATCGACATCGATCTCAACGCCGGTGACGAACAGGCCACGGTGTGGACCGATGACCTCACCCACGAGTACGTTCATATCAATGCCGATTACGAAAGCTAGTCTTCCGGTTCCTCCCCGGCACATGCCGGCCGGAGAAGCGGGATGCGATAGAGGAGAATATGGCTACTGAACTGAAGGGACCAGGGTTCCATTTCGACGTGCACACCGACCTGCGCGCCGACCAGAAAGCGGAGGTGCTGATCGATGCGCTGCCGTGGCTGGAGGAGTTCGCCGGGCAGCGCATCGTGGTGAAATACGGCGGCAACGCCATGGTCGACGAGCATCTCAAGCGTTGCTTCGCCGAAGACATGGTGTTTCTGCGGCAGGTGGGCCTGCATCCGGTCGTCGTCCATGGCGGCGGCCCGCAGATCTCGCACATGCTCAAGGCATTGGGCATCAAGTCGGAGTTCAAGGGCGGCCTGCGCGTCACCACTCCGGAGGCCATGGACGTGGTACGCATGGTGCTCACCGGCAAGGTGTCCAGGGAACTGGTCGGACTGATCAACGCGCATGGGCCGTTCGCCGTGGGACTGTCCGGTGAGGATGGCGCCCTGTTCTCCGCCATGCAGCGCAAACCCATCATCGACGGCAAGCCTACCGACATCGGGCTGGTGGGTGACGTGGTGAGCGTCGACGCCTCCGCGGTGGAGGACCTGATCTCGGCCGGTCGCATCCCCGTCGTCTCCTCGGTCGCCCCCGATGAGGACGACGCCACGGAAGTGCTGAACGTCAACGCTGATTCGGCCGCCGCCGCGCTGGCCGCGGCACTCGGCGCCAGGAAGCTGATCATCCTGACCGACGTCGACGGCCTGTACGCCGATTGGCCCGACAAGAACTCGCTGATCGGCCGCATCGGTGTGGAGAACCTGCGTGACATGCTTCCCGACCTCGAATCCGGGATGCGCCCGAAGATGGAGGCCTGCGTCCGCGCCCTCGATGGCGGCGTGCCGCAGGCGCACATCATCGACGGCCGCAAGCCGCATTCCATCCTGAATGAGATTTTCACCACCGCCGGCATCGGCACCATGGTTGTGCCCGATGATGGCATCGAAATGAGGAGTTCCTATGCCTACTAAGGAAACGCTCGGCCCCACCGACTCGCAATGGCTGGGACAGTACAGCCAGGTCCACATGAACGTGTTCGGCACGCCGTTGCGCGTGATGGACCACGGCGAAGGCGTGCGCGTATGGGACGTGGACGGCAACGAATACCTTGACTTCCTTGCGGGCATCGCCGTCAATTCGCTGGGCTACGCGCACCCCGCATGGGTGAAGGCGGTGTCCGAGCAGGCCGCGAAATGCGCCCACGTGAGCAACTATTTCGCGACCGAGCCGCAGATCAGGCTCGCGTCGCGACTGATTGCGCTCGCCGGGGCCCCGGAAGGCTCCCACGTCTACTTCGGCAACTCCGGTGCCGAAGGCAATGAGGCTGCGCTGAAGCTCGCCAAGCTGTACGGTCGCACGCTGCCGGGCGCGAGCCCGAGCATCGGCGGCAAGCCGGCGCGCATCCTGGCGCTCACCCACGGATTCCACGGACGTACCATGGGCGCTCTGTCCGCCACGTGGAAGCCCGTGATCCGCAAGCCGTTCGAGCCGCTGGTGCCGAACATCGAATTCGTGCGTGCAGGCGACCCCATCGCGATGTATGAGGCGTTCTCTGCCACCGGACTCGGCCAGTACGGCAAGGGTCCTGTGGCCGCGGTCATCCTCGAACTCATTCAGGGCGAGGCCGGCGTGCGTCCGCTGGACGTCGCATATGTGAAGAAGGTGCGGGAGTTGTGCGACATCAACCACGCCCTGCTCATCATCGACGAGGTCCAGACCGGCATCGGTCGCACAGGCTCGTGGTTCGCGTTCCAGCGCGAGGACCTGACGGGCGGCATCACTCCCGACATCGTGACGTTCGCCAAGGGCGTCGCCGGAGGATTCCCCATGGGCGGCATGATCTCATTCGGAGGCAAGCTGTCCGCGCTGTTCACGCCGGGATCCCACGGCTCCACCTTCGCGGGCAATCCCTTGGGCGCGGCGGCGGCCCTCGCCACGCTGGACACCATCGAGAACGAGCATCTGGTCGAGAACGCCGAAGAGCGCGGCGAGCAACTGCGCCAGGGCATCATGGCATCCGGCAACCCGCTGTTCACCTCCGTGCGCGGCCGCGGTCTGCTCAACGCCATCCTCCTGTCCCACCGCTGCTCGCATGCGGCGATGAACTGGGCCCTGGAACATGGCCTGATCGTCAACGCGGTCGCACCCGACGCACTGCGCCTGGCACCGCCGCTGATCGTCTCCGAGCAGGAAATCGACGAAGCCGTGTCCATCCTCGCGAAGATCCCCGCCGACCTGCCCAACGACTGACCTCCACGACGATTACGGGACGGGCCGCGACAACCAGCCCGCCCCGCACGCCCAAGCCGATACAACATCCGCACCCATCCCGAACCACAGAAGGAGCACCTCATGGCCGGTCAACTTCGCCATATGCTGCGTGACGACGACATCAACCATGCCGAACAGAAGCAGATTCTGGAACTCGGCATGAAATTCCGCGAGAACCGCTTCTACCGTCAGCCGTTCGCCGGCCCCCAGGCCGTCGCCGTGCTGTTCGACAAGCCCTCCACCCGCACCCGTTCCAGCTTCTCCATCGGCGTGGCGGAACTCGGCGGGTATCCGCTGGTCATCGACAAGTCCGGTTCCCAGCTGGGCCGCGGCGAGCCGGTCGCCGACACTGCGCGAGTGCTCACCAGCATGGCCTACAGCATCGTCTGGCGCACGTTCGGTCAGGACCGCGTCGAAGAGATGGCGAAATACGCCACCTGCCCGGTCGTCAACGCGCTGACCGACCAGTTCCACCCCTGTCAGGTGCTCGCCGACCTGCTCACCATCGCGCAGCACCGTGGCGGTGTGGATGCTTTGCCGGGCAAGACCATCGCCTATCTCGGCGATTCGGCCAACAACATGGCCAACTCGTATCTGCTGGGCGGCGCCACCGCAGGCATGAACGTCCGCATCGCCGGTCCGTTCGGGTATCTTCCCGATCCCGCCATCGTCGCCGACGCGGAGCGGATCGCCGCCGAGAACGGCGGCTCCATTCTGGTCACCACCGATCCGCGGGAGGCGGTCGCCGACGCCGACTGCATCTTCACCGACACGTGGGTGTCGATGGGAGAGGAAGCCGAGTACGCCATCCGCTCCAAGCCGTTCCGGGATTATCAGGTGAACGACGAGCTCATGGCTCTGGCCAAGCCCGACGCGCTGTTCCAGCACTGCCTGCCGGCATACCGCGGCAAGGAGGTCACCGCGTCGGTGATCGACGGCCCGCAGTCCGTGGTGTGGGATGAGGCCGAGAACCGTCTGCACGCGCAGAAGGCGCTGTTGACCTGGTTGATCGGGCAGCAGCGGGGCGACGAATCGCTGCTGGCCTAATGCTCGATGCCGTAGTATGCGGGTGGCTTGCAGGGTGCGCAGACGTTCGGCAAACCACCGGAAAGGGCATAAATGAGTGAATCGACACCTCCCGTGCAGCGGCCGGCCACACGTGCCGCGCGATTGAGCGCCATCGAACAGGTGCTGCTCAAGCACATCGTCACGTCCCAGTCGCAACTGTCGGATCTGCTCTCCCAGGAGGGCATCGAGGTGACGCAGGCGACGCTCAGCCGAGATCTGGACGAGATCAACGCGATGAAGACGCGACTGTCCAACGGCAGCATCGCCTATACGATCGGCGACCGTCCGCTCAGGGAGTCGGTCGGCAGCGGCATCGGGTCCAAGGCCGAGCAGCAGATATCCCGCGTGCTCAGCGGCTTGGTCACATCGGTCGCGTCGGCCAAGAACCTGGTCGTCATCCACACGCCTTCGGGCGCGGCCCAGTATGTGGCGAGCGTCATCGACAAGCAACCCATCGACGGCGTGCTCGGCACCATCGCAGGCGATGACACGGTGATGGTGATATGCGCCGAGGACGACATCGCCTTCGAGCGCTCGCAGTGGCTGCTGACGCTCGCGTCGAAGAACTGAATCGCTCGGGAAGGGCCTGTTTCAGTATTCGCCACACCGATTGCATAAATATACAGACATTCGTATATACTTGCAGCAGTTTGTTTTTGTAGAAAGGCATCCCATGGCAGACAACAACCGAATCGTACTCGCATATTCCGGTGGCCTTGACACCTCCGTGGCCATCCCGTACCTCAAGGATCGTACCGGCAAGGACGTCGTCGCGGTGTCCCTCGATGTCGGCCAGGGCGGCGAAAGCCTGGAGACCATCAAGAACCGTGCGCTCGCCTGCGGTGCCGTCGAGGCGTATGTGGTTGACGCCCGCAACGAGTTCGCCAACGAGTACTGCATGAAGGCCCTGAAGGCCAACGCCATGTACGAGGGCGTGTACCCGCTGGTCTCCGCCATCTCCCGCCCGCTGATCTCCAAGCACCTCGTGCGCGCCGCCCACCAGTTCGGCGCCGACACCATCTCCCACGGCTGCACCGGCAAGGGTAACGACCAGGTGCGTTTCGAGGTTTCCATCTCGTCCATCGACCCGACCCTGAGGGCAATCAGCCCGATTCGCGACCTGTCGCTGACCCGTGACGTCGAGATCGCGTTCGCCAAGGAGCACAAGCTGCCGATTACCCAGACCGAGAAGTCCCCGTACTCCATCGACCAGAACGTGTGGGGCCGCGCCATCGAGACCGGCTTCCTTGAGGATCCGTGGAACGGCCCGACCAAGGACTGCTACTCCTACACCGACGATCCGGCGTTCCCGCCCGTCGAAGACGAAGTGGTCATCGAGTTCAAGGAAGGCATTCCCGTCAAGATCGACGGCCGCGACGTCACCCCGCTGCAGGCCATCGAGGAGATGAACCGCCGCGCCGGCGCCCAGGGCATCGGCCGTATCGACCTGATCGAGGATCGTCTGGTCGGCATCAAGTCCCGCGAGCTGTACGAGGCCCCGGGCGCCGTTGCTCTGATTACCGCACACCAGGAGCTGGAGAACTGCTGCCTGGAGCGCGAACAGCACCGCATCAAGCGTGACATCGACAAGCGCTGGGGTGAGCTGGTGTACGATGCGCAGTGGTTCAGCCCCGCCACCCAGTCGCTCAACGCCTTCATCGAGGACACCCAGAAGTACGTCTCCGGCGAGATTCGCATGGTGCTGCACGGCGGTCGCGCCGTCGTCACCGGCCGTCGCTCCGACAGCTCGCTGTACGACTACAACCTCGCCACCTACGACTCCGGCGACAGCTTCGACCAGAAGTCCTCCAACGGCTTCATCGACATCTACGGCCTGCCGTCCCGCGTGGCCGCCGCCCGCGACGTCAAGTTCGGCAACGGCATCGAGGTACCGAAGAACACCGTCGAGTAATATCGTCGAACGGCTCCCGCTGATTTGCAAGGCTCTTTTGCGCATATGCGCAGGGGAGCCTTTTGCCTTACTTGAGGACAACTGACATGACAGGGTTACACCCGCTTGGGAACAGCGTAAGTTCTCGGATATTGTTGATGTTTGCAGCGGTAAGGATTA
>OBXK01000047.1_pt1 | contig 109813 bp, 85 predicted proteins | sample 1501371 | NCBI WGS metagenome assembly OBXK01 (sample SAMEA2580154, study PRJEB22360) | human gut metagenome | biome: human gut; feature: human-associated habitat; material: faeces | place: Denmark | collected 2008/2010
CTTCGTTAACCCGCCGGCTGATCGTCGCCTTTAACCGCTATATCGACCGGCTGCGGGTGATGATTTCCCGCCAGGAGCGGTTTAGCGCCGACGCGTCTCATCAGCTCAAAACGCCGCTAGCGGTGTTGAAAACTCAGGCTTCGGTGGCGCTGGCGAGCGGCGATCCCCGACTGTGGCGCGAGAGCCTGGCGGCGATGAGCGGCACGCTTAATAGCACGATCCTGCTCACCGAGCGCCTGCTGCAGCTGGCTACCATCAAACGGAAAGAGCAGGGGGAACAGGCGTTCCCGCCGGTAGACCTTCAGGAGATCGTTCACCATAGCTGCTTTTCCCGTCTTCAGCAGGCGCGGAGCAAAGCTATCGATCTCGGTTATGAGGGGGAAACCTCGACGGTGACCATCGCCGGAGACGGCGTTTTGTTGAGCGAGCTGTGCGCGAATCTGCTGGATAACGCGATTCGCTATACGCCGCAGGGGGGGATCGTCACCGTCAGCCTGCATCGTGACGGAGAGGCGGTGCTGCTGGACGTCGAAGATAGCGGGCCGGGGATCGATGATGCGCAGATTCAGCAGGCGCTCATGCCGTTTCATCGTCTGGAAAACGTGGGGGATAACCCCGGCGCCGGGCTTGGCCTGGCGCTGGTTAGCGATATTGCGCGCCTGCACCGCAGCCATCCGCAGCTGCTGCGGAGCGAAACGCTGGGCGGGCTGAAGGTCAGGCTGCGCTTTTTGCGCGCGCGTTCAGAGTAAGCCTTTCAGGGTGAGGGTCCGGCGGGTCGCCACGTTCAAATCATAGTGAGGAAGATCCTCGACTTTCACCCAGGCGTAGTCCTGAAACTCTTCGTTGATCGTCACGTCGCGATTGGCGCTGATGCAGTCGAAGATCAGGTAAATCATATAAATTTCTTCCCGGCGGCCATCGGCGTAGGTTTTAACCCGGACGTCGTCGCGAAAGGTCCACGGGGTGACGTTGGTCAGCTGCAGTTTTTCGCCCAGCTCTTCACGAATTTCTCGCCGCAGCGCCTCTTCAATGCGCTCGCCTGGCTCGACGCCGCCGCCGGAGAGCGCCCACTGGCCGGGAAACACGCCGCGATCGTCGGCCATTTTACACAGCAGATAGTGGCCTTCATGTTGAATGAGCGGGCAGACGATAGTCCTTTGACGCATGATTTCTCCTTAATGATGATGCGGATAAAAATTGTAATGGCCCAGTTTGCGAGCCGCCTCGGCAAACCGCAAGCGAAAACGCGCGGTGAATGCGAGTGGTGGTAGGGTGAGCGCAAGTTAATTGGTCAGGGGCCATCATGGAACAGATAGCAAGCCACTCGCCGCACGATGCGGTCTTTAAACATCTTTTGTCCCAACGGGCAACGGCGCGCGATTTTTTGCATATTCATTTGCCGAAGCATTTGCGGGAACAGTGCGATCTGCGGACGCTGCAGCTGGAGTCCGGCAGTTTTATTGAAGAGGACTTACGCGCCAGCCATTCGGATATCCTTTATTCGCTAAAAACCCATGGCGGAGAGGGGTATATCTACATTCTCATTGAGCATCAAAGCTCTCCCGACAGGCATATGGCGTTTCGCCTGATGCGATACGCCATCGCGGCGATGCAGCGTCATCTTGATAAAGGGCATCATCAGCTGCCGCTGGTGATTCCTCTGCTCTTTTATCACGGCAGGACCAGCCCCTACCCGTATTCAACGCGCTGGCTGGATGGCTTTCCACAGCCAGAGATGGCCGAGCGGCTGTATAGCCGGAGTTTTCCTCTAATAGACGTCACTGAGATCCCTGACGATCGGCTTGTACAGCACCGCCGGGTCGCTATGCTTGAGCTACTGCAAAAACATATCCGCCAGCGGGACCTGATGGACATCTCTGAGCAACTGGTCAGAATATTATCCTTGGGATACACTACGCGTCGGCAGTTTAAAACGTTGCTGAATTATATGCTTCAGGCGGGTAACGCCGCCGATCCGGTGGCCTTTTTACGCAAGCTCGCGCAAAAGACGCCGCTCAAGCCGCATAAGGAGACGCTGATGAATATTGCTCATTTTCTGGAAGAGCGTGGCCGTAAAGAGGGGATCCTTCAGGGAATGAAGGCGGGGATAGAAAAGGGCTTACAAAAGGGCCGACGTGAAGGTCGCAATGAAGGCCGACGTGAAGGTCGCAATGAAGGCCGAAATGAAGGCCGACATCAAGGTCTGCAGGAGGCGACGCAACGCATTGCCCTGGCGATGCTGGATGAGGGGCTTGAGCCTTCTCAGGTCGCAAAGCTGACCGGTTTATCGCAGCAGCAGCTCGCTAAGCTCCGGCACTAAAATCGTTTAAAAAGCGCAAAATGGCAGCCTTAAGGGCTGCCATCAGTACTTATTCCCCGTGCTTTAAGGCCTGTAACGCCGCTGCAACACCCGCGCCGTAGTCGGGGTGGACTTCGCTGAACAGGCCAATTTGTCGCTGCTGAATAAACTCAGGAATATCCCGCATATCATTGGCGATACGCTGGAACATACGCTGATGCTCATCTTCGCCTAATAGCTCAAACAGTCTGCGCGGCTGGCTAAAGTAGTCGCTATCTTCCCGGTGATCCCAGTGCGCCGCCGCGCCTTCAAGGCTTAAAGGCGGCTCGCTAAAGTCCGGTTGTTCCTGAAACACGCCAAAGCTGTTGGGCTCATAGGTGACGCCGTTGCCGCTATTGCCGTCAACGCGCATCGCGCCGTCGCGGTGATAGTTATGGAACGGGCAGCGCGGAGCATTGACCGGAATTTGATGATGGTTAACGCCCAGACGATAGCGCTGGGTATCGCCGTAGGAAAACAGCCGTCCCTGCAGCATCCGGTCCGGAGATAAGCCCACGCCAGGCACCACGTTCGCCGGATTCATCGCGACCTGCTCAACCTCAGCGAAGTAGTTATCCGGGTTGCGGTTAAGCTCCAGTACCCCGACTTCAATCAGCGGATAATCGCCGTGCGGCCAGATTTTGGTCAGATCGAAGGGGTTGTAAGGGACCCGGCTGGCTTCCGCTTCCGGCATTATCTGCACGTAGAAGGTCCAGCGCGGGAAATCGCCTCTTTCAATCGACTCATAGAGATCGCGCTGCGAACTCTCGCGATCTTCTGCTACCAGGCGTTTCGCTTCATCATCCATCAGGTTGGCGATCCCCTGCTGGGATTTGAAGTGGAATTTCACCCAAAAACGTTCATTTTCAGCGTTGATAAAGCTGAACGCGTGGCTGCCGAAACCGTGCATATGGCGATATGAGCGCGGGATGCCGCGGTCGCTAAAGTCGATGGTTAACTGATGCAGCGTTTCGGGAAGCAGGGAGAAAAAATCCCATTTCCAGGTTGGATTACGCAGGTTGGTGCGCGGGTCGCGTTTGACAACGTGGTTAAGGTCGGGAAATTTCAGCGGGTCGCGAAGGTAGAAAATCGGCGTATTGTTGCCCACCAGATCCCAGTTGCCCTCTTCGGTATAGAACTTGATAGAAAAGCCGCGAATATCGCGCTCGGCGTCAGCGGCGCCGCGTTCTCCGGCGACGGTTGAGAAACGCAGGAACAGGTCGGTGGTTTTACCGACTTCGGAAAAAAGCTTTGCTCGGGTATAGCGGGCGATATCGTGGGTAACGGTCAGTTTGCCGTATGCCCCGGAGCCTTTAGCGTGCATTCGGCGTTCCGGGATAACCTCACGGTCAAAGTGGGCCAGTTTTTCCAGAAACCAGACATCCTGCAGCAGCATCGGTCCGCGAGGACCTGCAGTCACGACATTATTATTATCGACAACCGGCGCGCCGGCACCGGTGGTTAGTCCTTTCTTGCTCATCTTTATCTCCTGACAAAGTTTTATGTAACTTATTCATCTCCCTGAAGGAAAAAAATAAGCTGAGCACACTTTGTAGAATAAATAGCCAGCACGGACAATCTGGCTCTGGCTATCGAATTGATACCCGGAGCCGTTGGCAAAATTCCGGTAGCAACTGGTTACAATCACAATGGCAAACGTCGCTTTAGTTCATTGATTCCTTAGCATTCGGCAGTACAATTTCGCGGTTTTTTGGGATTTTCTTATTATTATTTTCTGGATAGATAAAAATGAAAAAAAGCATATTTATGGCCCTCGCTGGCATGATGTTCGTCTCGACGGCGGCAAATGCGATCAGCGTCAGCGGGCAGGCCGGTGAGCACTACACCAATCTCGGCGTCGGATTCGGCACCGAATCGACCGGCCTGGCGGTAACCGGCAACTGGCTGCACAATGATGACGACGGCGATGCGGCGGGTCTGGGATTGGGCCTGAACATCCCCCTTGGGCCATTCCTGGCCACCGTGGGCGGCAAAGGCGTTTACACCAATCCGAACAACGGCGATGAGGGCTACGCGGCGGCGGTCGGCGGCGGTCTGCAGTGGAAAATCGGCGACAGCTTCCGTCTGTTCGGCGAATACTATTACTCTCCGGATTCACTCTCCAGCGGCATCGACAGCTATCAGGAAGCCAATGCTGGCGCGCGCTTTACCATTATGCGTCCTCTGAGCATCGAAGCCGGCTACCGCTACCTCAACCTGGCGGGTAAAGACGGCAACCGCGATAACGCGGTCGCTGACGGTCCGTACGTCGGCGTCAACGCCAGCTTCTAATCTCTCCGGCGCGGTATTCCGCCGCGCCTGATTTTCAGGCTTTTTCGCCAGCCGCTTTGCGATATAGTATTTCTACTTATCAGGCTGGAGTTCACAATGTTAAACGTGGAAATGCTGTCCACCGGCGATGAAGTACTGCATGGGCAAATCATCGATACCAATGCCGCGTGGCTGGCGGATTTCTTTTTTAATCAAGGATTACCCTTAAAGCGTCGCCATACCGTTGGTGACGATCTCGACTCCCTGGTGGCGATTTTACGCGAGCGCAGCGAGCATGCCGATGTGCTGATCGTCAACGGCGGTCTGGGGCCGACCAGCGACGACCTGAGCGCGCTGGCCGCCGCGACGGCCAAAGGCGAAGGGTTGATTTTGCACGAAGCGTGGCTGGAAACCATGACCCGTTTCTTTGCCGAGCGCGGCAGGCCCATGGCCGCCAGCAATCGTAAACAGGCGGAAATTCCGCAAAGCGCCGAGATGATCGATAACCCGGTTGGAACCGCCTGCGGTTTTGCCGTGCAGCTAAACCGCTGCCTGATGTTTTTTACCCCCGGCGTGCCTTCCGAATTTAAGGTGATGGTCGAGCAGGAAATCTTACCGCGCCTGCGCGAGCGTTTCCCGCTGCCTGCTGCGCCGCTGTGCCTGCGTCTGACCACCTTCGGCCGTTCCGAAAGCGAACTGGCGCAGAGCCTCGATCATCTGCAGCTGCCGCCGGGCGTGGTGATGGGCTATCGCTCCTCGATGCCGATTATCGAACTGAAGCTGACCGGGCCCGCTGAACAGCGCGAGGCGATGCTGGCGCTGTGGCTGGAAGTGCGGAAAGTGGCCGGAGAGAGCATGATTTTCGAAGGCACAGAAGGCCTGCCCGCGCAGATCGCCCGTCGTCTGCAGGAGCGTCAGCTAAGCCTGACGCTGAGCGAGCAGTTTACCGGCGGCCTGCTGGCGCTACAGCTTTCACGCGTCAATGCGCCGCTGTTGGCCAGTGAAGTCATTCCGTCGCAGGAAGAGACTCTGGCGCAGTCCGCGCGCTGGGCGGCTGAGCGGCGCGAGAAACATTTTGCCGGCCTGGCGCTGGCGGTCAGCGGCCAGGAGAGCGATCACCTGAATTTTGCGCTTTCTACGCCGGACGGCACCCACGCGCTGCGGGTGAAATTCACCACCAGCCGCCACAGCGTGCAGGTGCGTCAGGAGGTGTGCGCGATGATGGCACTGAACATGCTGCGCCGCTGGCTGAACGGCCAGCCGGTGGCCGGCGAACACGGCTGGATTTAAGTCGTCGAATCTCCCACGGTGTAAACAAACCTCCGCGTCGGGAGTCTTTCCCGACGCGCGATGAGTCCAGCCAGCTGTACTTGCTTTTAAATATTCTGTGTACTACCTCGCATTTTTATCCTTCCGAACGTCCACCCTGCTGGAATAGCGTCGTCATTTGAAGCCGCTCACAATTTATCCGCCTGACAACCGCAACACTGATTCCAGTATTCAGGATTGGAGTCCAGTATGTTGGAATCAAGCAAAGTCCCGGCGCTGACCCGCGCCATTGATATTCTCAATTTGATCGCCCGCATCGGTCCCTGCAGCGCGGCGACCATTATTGACGAACTGGGTATTCCGAAAAGTACCGCCTATCTGCTGCTGGGAGAGCTGAAAAAACAGCGCTTCCTCAGCATGGATAATCAGGATAACTACTGCCTGTGGACCAAGCTGGTTGAGCTGGCCGGGCAGGCGCTGAGCAAAATGGACCTGCGCGAGCTGGCGCGTCCGCGCCTGACGCAGCTGATGGATCAGTGTGGGCTGCTCTGCCACCTGGGCATTATCGACAGCGGCAACGCCTACTACATTCTGAAGATTGAGTCCCCGGCCACCATCAGCGTGCGCTCGCATGAGGGGAAGAGCCTGTCGCTGTATCGCTCCGGTATCGGTAAATGCCTGTTGGCCTGGCAGCCCGAGCGGGTTCAGGAGTCGATTATCAGCGAGCTGCGGTGGGAACGGGCGACGCCAACCACTATCACCAGCGCCCAGCAGCTTCGCGATGAGCTGGGGCGTATTCGCGCCCACGGCTGGAGCTTCGATAACGGCGAAGACTATCCCGACGTTCGCTGCGTGGCCGCCCCGGTGTTTAACGCCAATAACGAGCTGACCGCCGCCATTTCCGTGGTGGGTACCCGTCTGCAAATCAATGAAGACAATCGCGATTACCTCGCCGGTAGGGCGATTGCCTGCGCCAAAGATATTTCCCGTCTGCTGGGGTGGAAGAGCCCCTTCGAACAACAAGCCTCATAATAAGGAGAAGATCATGACCCTACCGAAAATTAAACACATCCGCGCCTGGTTTATCGGCGGCGCTACCGCAGAGAAAGGCGCTGGCGGCGGCGATTATCATGACCAGGGGGCAAATCACTGGATTGACGATCATATCGCCACGCCGATGAGCAAATATAAACAGTATGAACAGTCTCGCCAGTCGTTTGGCATCAACGTTCTCGGTACGCTGATCGTTGAAGTGGAAGCCGAAAACGGGCAGACCGGCTTTGCGGTGTCGACCGCGGGCGAGATGGGTTGCTTTATCGTGGAAAAACATCTGAACCGCTTTATTGAAGGTAAGTGCGTCAGCGATATCAAACTGATCCATGACCAGATGCTCAACGCTACCATGTATTACTCCGGATCCGGCGGTCTGGTGATGAATACTATCTCCTGTATCGACCTGGCGCTGTGGGATCTGTTCGGCAAAGTGGTTGGGCTGCCGGTTTATAAACTGCTGGGCGGCGCGGTGCGCGATGAAATTCAGTTCTACGCCACCGGGGCGCGCCCGGATCTGGCGAAGGAGATGGGCTTTATTGGCGGCAAGATGCCGACCCACTGGGGGCCGCACGATGGCGACGCGGGGATCCGCAAAGATGCCGCGATGGTGGCCGATATGCGCGAAAAATGCGGGCCGGACTTCTGGCTGATGCTGGACTGCTGGATGAGCCAGGACGTGAATTACGCCACTAAACTGGCCCACGCCTGCGCGCCCTCTAACCTTAAGTGGATCGAAGAGTGCCTGCCGCCGCAGCAGTACGAAGGCTACCGCGAGCTGAAACGCAATGCGCCAGCCGGAATGATGGTCACCAGCGGCGAGCACCACGGCACGCTGCAATCTTTCCGCACGCTGTCGGAAACCGGCATCGATATTATGCAGCCTGATGTGGGCTGGTGCGGCGGCCTGACCACGCTGGTGGAGATTGCGGCGATCGCCAAATCGCGCGGCCAGCTGGTGGTGCCGCACGGCTCGTCGGTCTATTCGCACCACGCGGTCATTACCTTTACCAATACGCCGTTCAGCGAGTTCCTGATGACCAGCCCGGACTGTTCAACAATGCGTCCGCAGTTTGACCCGATTCTGGTTGACGAGCCGGTGCCGGTAAACGGGCGCATTCATAAAAGCGTGCTGGATAAACCGGGCTTCGGCGTCGAGCTGAACCGCGACTGCAACCTGAAACGTCCTTATAGCCACTGATCCCGTCGTGCCGCACAGCGCAGATGTGCGGCCCATTGTTGAGGATATTACGATGAGCAACACCTTGCTTGAAAGCGTGGTGAAGAAAAACCGCGCCCGTTTGATCCCTTTTATGCTGGCGCTGTACGTGCTGGCGTTTCTTGACCGTTCGAATATCGGCTTTGCCAAAGAGACCTATCAGCTGGATACCGGCCTGAGCAACGAGGCCTATGCGCTGGGGGCGGGGATTTTCTTTGTGGTGTACGCCTTTCTCGGGGTGCCCGCCAATCTGCTGATGCGCAAATTCGGCGCAAGAAAATGGATCGGCTGCACCACCTTGCTGTGGGGGCTTCTCTCCGCGGCGATGGCGTGGGCGGACACCGAAGCGAAGTTTCTGCTGGTGCGTACCCTGCTGGGCGCCGCCGAGGCGGGCTTCTTCCCGGGTATGATCTACCTGACTTCCCAGTGGTTCCCGCAGCAGAACCGCGCCAGCATTATGGGGCTGTTTTATATGGGCGCGCCGCTGGCGCTGACCCTTGGGTCGCCGCTCTCCGGCGCGCTGCTGGAAATGCACGGCTTTATGGGACATCCCGGCTGGTTCTGGATGTTTATCATTGAGGGGCTGCTGGCGGTCGGCGCCGGGTTCTTCACCTTCTTCTGGCTTGACGATACGCCGCAAAAGGCGCGTTTCCTGAGCGCTGCCGAAAAACAGGCGTTAATCAGCGAGTTGGCCAGCGAAGAGCAGAAAAAGGTGACTTCGCGTTTGTCCGATGCGCTGCGCAACGGCCGCGTCTGGCAGCTGGCCATTATTTATCTGACCATTCAGGTAGCGGTTTACGGTCTGATCTTCTTCCTGCCGACCCAGGTTGCCGCGCTGCTCGGCACCAAGGTGGGGTTTGTGGCTTCGGTGGTGACCGCTATTCCGTGGGTAGCGGCGCTGTTCGGGACCTGGCTGATTCCGCGCTACCCCGACCGTACCGGCGAGCGGCGTAATATTGCCGCATTCACCCTGCTGGCGGCGGCGATTGGCATTGCGGTCTCCGGGCTGGTGTCGCCAGTGCTGGCTATTATCGCGCTGTGCGTTGCCGCCGTGGGCGTCATTGCCGTACAGCCGGTGTTCTGGACCATGCCGACGCAGCTGTTGTCCGGCACGGCGCTGGCCGCGGGCATCGGTTTCGTCAACCTGTTTGGCGCCATCGGCGGGTTTCTGGCGCCGATTATCCGCGTCCAGGCTGAAACAATGTTCGCGAGTGATTCTGCCGGATTAGTGACGCTCGCCTGCGTGGCGATTGTCGGAGTTGTTATTATCTTTTCACTGCGCGTCAATCGTACGGTGCCGCAGGCTGACAGCGTACAGCATTAATGTAAGGGAGAACTATGAACGCAATTTTATCGAACCCATTTAAAGCGGGATTGTTGCAAGGGGAAGCGCAAATTGGCCTGTGGCTGAGCTCGACCTCTTCGTATATGGCTGAGATTGCCGCCACCTCGGGTTACGACTGGCTGCTGATTGACGGCGAACATGCGCCCAATACCATTCAGGACCTGTATCATCAGCTGCAGGCCATCGCGCCCTACGCCAGCCAGCCGGTGATTCGCCCGGTGGAGGGCAATCGTAGCCTGATTAAACAGGTACTGGATATCGGCGCCAGAACGCTGCTGATCCCGATGGTCGATACCGCTGAACAGGCGCGGGAGATCGTCTCGGCTACCCGCTATCCGCCGGTGGGCACCCGCGGCGTCGGGGCCGGGGTGGCCCGCGCCGCGCGCTGGGGGCGGGTAGAGAACTATATGGCGCAGGCCAACGATGAACTGTGCCTATTGATTCAGGTGGAGAGCAAAACCGCCCTCGATAATCTGGATGCGATCCTCGAAGTGGAGGGGATTGACGGCGTCTTTATCGGCCCGGCTGACCTATCGGCTTCGCTGGGCTACCCGGACAACGCCGGGCATCCGGACGTTCAGCGCATTATCGAACAGAGCATCCGCCGCATTCGCGCGGCGGGAAAAGCCGCCGGTTTCCTCGCCGTTGACCCGGAGATGGCGCACAAAGCGCTGGCGTGGGGGGCCAATTTTGTCGCCGTGGGCGTTGATACCAACCTCTATACCCGCGCGCTGGATAAACGGCTGGCGATGTTCAAGCCGATAGCCGAACAGGCGGAGGGAAAGGGGAGCTATTAGTCCCTCCGCAGCCGGTGCTGGTATCAGGCCAGCGCCTGCGCCAGCAGAGAGATGGGATGTTCGCAGCGTTTGCTGGTGGACATCTCAATCTGCCATTTGCAGGTTTCACAATCGGTCACCACCAGGTCGGCGCCGCTCTCCTCAATTTGCCGGAACAGCGGCGCGCCAATGGCCTGCGATGAGTCGTAGTTCTCCGACTTAAACCCGTAGGTGCCGGCAATGCCGCAGCATTGAGAGTCGAGCACCTCCAGCTGCAAGCCGGGGATCAGCCGTAAGAGTTCAAGGGTATACAGCGACCAGCCCATTTTCTCCATATGACAGGGGGTGTGATAGACCACCTTCAGCGGCAGCGGTTTTAGCTGCAGAGGCCGCCCATCATCCAACTGACGCCAGATCCAGCGGGTTGCCAGCTCAATACGATCGCGAACGTCGCGGTTCTCAATATCGAGTACGTGCGGGTATTCATCGCGTAGGGTAAAGGTGCAGGTTGATGAGGTCGCAATAACAGGGAGGCTATTTTCCCGCATCGCGGTGACGTTGCTCTGCGCCTGCTTGCGTGCCCTGGCAAAAAAACCGTTGGCAATCAGCGGCACGCCGCAGCACTGCTCCTTACTGAATAACTGCACGCCGATGCCCATGGCGTTCAGCACCCGGATAAGATCTTTGCCCAGCTGTGGGTGGTTGTAGTTGACATAGCAGCCGTGAAAAAACGCCACCTGTTCGGCGTATTGCGCCTGCTGAGCAGACAGCTGACGATACGCGCGGCGAAAGGTGCCAAAGCCATATTTCGGCAGCGTACGGCGGTGATCGATTTTAAGCGCGGCATCGAGGAGTCGCCGTACCGGCTTCAGCCCGGTGGTGGCGTTCACCAGCGGGGCAAACGGCGTGGAGAGGGTGCCCATCAGGTCGGTATGGCTGAGGATCGCATCGCGCAGCGTGGGCTTTTGCCGACCATACTCCATGCGCGCGCGCTGGATAATATCGCCGATTTTGACGTCTGAGGGGCAGGCGACTTCGCAGCGTTTGCAGTTAATGCAGTATTTTAACGCCTCGTCGTAGAGCGTGCCGTCTTTCAGGCGCAGGCGCTCGCCGTCCGGCCCGGCCTGTTTTGGCCCAGGGTAGCGCGGGTTAACCCGGCTGACCGGGCAGGCGGTGGTGCAAACGGTGCATTTAATGCAGTGTTCAAAACGCGTGTCGTTCATGACTCACCTCCGGCAAGCTCGCCGATTAACCTTGCGGCGTGCAGCGCGGTGACCGCGCAGACGCCGCCGCCGCATCCCAGCGCGATGGCATCAAAACCGCCAAGAATAGAACCTACGGCGAACAGATTCTCCAGCGTCTGCCCCTGAAGCTGCGGACGCAGGGCCGCATCGGTTTTCAGGCCGAAACGCTGCCAGGGCTGGGAAGCAAAAAAGTCCTGCTGATACCAGCGCTCGCGCGGTAGCGTCTGCTGCAGATCAAGGCCAAGAATAGGCTCGCGCACGCCGCTGCGTTCGGCGACCAGCCCATTGCTGAAAAAGCTGCCGCTGGCCAGCACCGCGAAGCGCGGGCGCAGCGGGATATCGCCGTGGTTGCGCGTCCAGATAGCGTTAACGATACCGTTCTGCTGGCTAATATTGATGACTTCGTCGCCGGTAAGCCAGGTGCCGCCGCCGCGGATAAAATGCCGCTGGAGCTGGGCGTGCAGGCGCATCCCCGGCACCGACGGCGGCAGCGTAGGCAGCAGGCGCAGCGGGCAGGGAAGGCGCTGCTGTAGCCACTGATACAGACGATCGTCGGCGAGGCCGAAGCAGGCGGGCATGATAATGAAACGGTGCCGCTGCGCCAGCGGACGCAGCGCCGCCAGCAGCGCCGGCCACTGTGTTTCATCGTCCAGACGGCGGGCGATATTGGCGGCGCGAAATTCGGATGGGCTATCGCGCAGAACATCAAGGAGCGGTAAATCTATCTCCTGCGCTTCGGCGTGAACGCCATGCTGGTTCAGCGAGGCGGCGGCAAGATGCGGCTGGAAGTCGCCGAATCCGCTGATGCCGACCACGCAGACGCCGTTGGCGGGCAGCGGCGCGGTGGCAATCTCCTGCGGCGAAAGCCAGGCCGCGCGTAAGGTTCCCAGCGGCGTCACGCGCAGATGCGGCTGGCTGGCCTCACCCTGCATAGCGATACCGCAGTCGGCAAACAGAGCCTGCGCCTGGCTGGCGTAACCCATTACCCGTTCGGCGCCGAGTCTGGCATAAGGATGCTCGGGAAGCTGGCGGGCCAGCTGGCCGATGCCGTGAGCAACATCGGTGACGGTTTCGCCATTCGGCAACGTCGAGAGCAGATCCAGCGAGGCGGAAGAGAAGTGCAGGGCGCTTTGGCCGCGGCTGATAATCACGCTGCGCAGGCCGCGCTGATTGAGCGCCAGCCCGCAGAGCAGCCCGGCAAGGCCGCCGCCGATAATGGCGCAATCAAACTTCATCCTGATGCTCCTTTTGTAATCCGCACAGGCCGAGATAGACCCAGCGGGTGAACTCGCTTTCGCGCAGCGCGTCTCCCCAGGCCACCGGCTGGACGCCTTTCCAGCGCTCGTTCAGAAATTCAGACAGCTGGGTAAGGGAGCGCGCGGAGGTGGTGACGTTAAAACGCGCGAGCAGCCCGGCGGCCCGGCAGGCGCACAGCTCGCCCTGACAGGTGCCCATGCCGACGCGGGTGCGCCGGCGCAGGTCGAGCAGGTTTTTCACCGCCAGATTTTCGACCGCGTACTGAACCTCGCCGGCGGTGACCGCTTCGCATTCGCAGACCAGGCTGCGGTGCTGGCGGCTATCGCCAAGCCAGGCGGGGGTACGATCGCCGTGGCGATAAATGGCTGACCCGCGCAGCGATGCTGGTAAAGCGATGATTTTGCGTAACGTGGTTTCCGTCGACTCCTGCGAGCCGGGAAGCGGCGCATCGGCGGTTGTACAGGGGGCGGTATTGCCGAGCTTGCGGCATACCGCATCCGTAGCCCATTCCGCCATCAGGCGGTAGGTCATCAGCTTACCGCCGGTGATGGTGATAAAACCTTCCATGCCGTCGCGCTGGGCGTGGTCGAGCAGCACGATGCCGCGGCTGACGCTGCGTCCACTGGGATCGTCATCGCTGGCGACCAGCGGACGTACGCCGGAGTAGGCGCGCAGTATCCGGGTCCGCCCCATGATCGGCGCCAGCTTTTCCCCCTCGCGTAGTAGCGTATCGACTTCCCCGGCCGTCACCCCGTTGTCGTCAATTTCGTCATAGGGAATGTGCATCGAGGTGGTGCCAATCAGCGAAATGGTATCGCCGGGTACCAGGATATCGGCGTCAGCCGGTTTGCGGCAGCGGTTGATAACCTGACGGTTAATGCGGTGGTCGAGGATCAGCAGCGATCCTTTTGCCGGAAACATCGCGATGCGCAGGTCGGCATACTCTGCGATACGCTGCCCCCAGATCCCGGCGGCGTTGACCACCACCTGCGCGCGCAGGCTGAGCGGTTCACGGCGCTGACGATCGTAGAGCGCTACCCCCAAGACGCGATCGCCCTCGCGCAGCAGGCCGGTGACTTCGCAGCCGGTGAGGATCGTGGCGCCATGTTCGCGGGCATCGAGCATATTCGCGGCGGTGAGGCGGAACGGATCGACGGTGCCGTCCGGTACCTGCACGGCGCCAAGCAGCGCGGGATTCACGGCAGGCTCCAGGCGCAGCGTTTCGGCGGGCGTCAGAGGCTGGGCTTCAATACCCGCCTGCTGGCAGGCGGTGATAAAGGTGTGCTGATACGCCGGGTCATCTTCCGGCAGGGTAATGAAGAGTCCGCTGGTGGGCTCAATGCAGTGGCGGGCGATACGGCGTAAGATGCGGTTTTCGCTGATGCACTCGCGCGCCGATTCGCTATCGGTGACCGCATAGCGCGCGCCGCTATGCAGCAGGCCGTGGTTACGCCCGGTCGCGCCGGTGGCGATATCGTAGCGCTCAACCAACGCCGTCTTCAGCCCGCGCAGCGCGCAGTCGCGCGCGATCCCGGCGCCGGTTGCGCCGCCGCCAATAATAATGACGTCGAAGTCTGAGTTGGCAGAATTCATTCTGTGCCCTCGATGTTCGTTTTACATCATTAAGGCACGTATTTATTTATTTTTGTTTGATATCGAGCATATTCGAACTTAAAACGAAAGTTTTATTGCCGTTTTGTGCAGCGGATCGTTTAAATTTTACCTTCTGTGACCAGTTGATGGAGGCACTCATTGAGTATCTGCAAGGGGCTGCCCGTCACTGGAGGGTGGTTGGCAATGAGAGAAATATGTCGATAAAAGGCTGGCTCCAGGGCCACGGAACGCAGCGGATGCTCCAGCGCTTTGAGCGTCAGTTCGGGGAGCAGCGCGATGCCCAGTCCCTGGCGGATAAAACTGATGGCCGTTGCCGGGTGGTTGAATTCATATTTAATCTCGGGCGTAATATTGTGCTCTTTAAATAACGTCATAATACTTAGCTCATAGCGGCCTGTACTGGTAATTAACGGCTCGCTGAAGAGCTCTTCAAGCTTTACGGAGTCGCGCTGTGCAAACGGGTGGTTTTCCGGAACCACGACGGTGAATTTATCTTTGTAGACCGGGAGGGAATACATATTGGGTACCGGAGAGTGGACAAAACCAATATCAATTTTATCCTGGCGCAGGGATTCAATAATTTCCGTACTGTTGGCTTCGTGGGGAATAATTTTAATCTGCGGGTAGTATGTTTCAAAATAGCGCACTACCTGCGGTAAAATGCAGGCGCAAATACTGGGGAAGCAGCCAATACGCAGTAATCGTAACGGCGACTGTTTTTCCTGCTCGGCGATTTCTTTCACCGCGTTGACCTCATGCGCCAGCCGTCGCAGATGGGAGACAATCCGTTCACCGACTGCCGTTAGCGTGATGGCCTTTCGCCGCTCGCGTACCAAAATCACGACCCCTAGCTCCTCTTCCAGTGCATTAATTGCCTGACTGACGGCTGATTGTGTCATGTACAGGCGTTTTCCCGCCTCGGTAAACCCGCCGCATTCAAGCACCATGAGTAGAGCGTTTATCTGTGTTAGCGTCATTAGTGATTTCTAATCAAAGCCATTAATAGGATTAATTTTACTAATGTTATGTATTTTCATATAATTTTTCAACAGGCTTAATCACAAAATCACGTACGCAATCATCTGTGTCGATAGTCTACTTATTCGTTAGATATCGATGATGAATGTGATGCTACGCGCCGTATAAACAAGGTGCTTATTGATGAAAGAGAAATTATGGACTAAGGATTTTTGGGCAATAACTATTATTAGTTTTATTATCTTCTTTGTTTTCTATGTGCAGCTAACGCTGCTCCCTATTTATATTGCCGATAATTTGCATGCCACCGCTGACAAAGCCGGGCTGCTGGTAACCTGTTTTCTGATCGCGGCGATTATTATTCGTCCGTTTGCCGGGCAGTGGGTAGGGAAATATTCGAATAAAACGGTTCTGATGCTTTCTTCTCTGGCCTTTTTGGTAGTGACTGCGTTATATCCGCTTTGCCATTCTATCGAAGCATTGCTATTTATTCGCGTGCTTCATGGGATCACTTTTGGGGTGATAACAACGGTGAAGGGAACGATTTCTGCGCGGTTAATACCGGCCTCCCGACGTGGAGAGGGCATCAGTTTTTTCTCATTAGCGATGGGGCTGGCGATGGTGGTGGGACCGTGGATCGGTCTGAATATGGCGCGGCATAGCGCGTATATTGAAGCGTTCTGGTTGTGCACCGGCGTCTCGATTGTCAGCATCGTGCTGGCGCTGATTGTGGCCGTGCCGCCGGTAATTCGCCATGCAGACGGTTCAAAACCGAAGCTGGGTTTTGCTGCTATGTTCGATCGCGCAGCCATGCCGTTTGCCCTGGTCACCTTCTTTATGACCTTTGCCTACGCTGGCGTTTCTGCTTTCCTTGCCCTGTATGCCCGCGAATTAGATCTAATGGCCGCCGCGAGTAATTTTCTGCTGTGCTATGCCATATTTCTGATGATCTGCCGTGCCTTCACCGGTAACGTCTGTGATAAAAAGGGGCCGAAGTATGTGGTTTATCCCTGCCTGCTCGCCTTCACTGTCGGCCTGGTGGTGCTGGGCTATACCCACGGCAGCATCACCATGGTTTTATCTGGTGCGCTGATCGGCATTGGCTACGGTTCCGTTACGCCAATATTCCAGACGCAGATCATCAGTTCGGTAGAGCCGCATAAAATCGGCGTGGCGAACTCACTGTTTTTTAATGCAATGGATGCGGGACTGGCGTTGGGCGCTTTCGTTATGGGCTTGATGGTGGATGGCGTGGGCTATCGTTCAATTTATCTGATGGGGGCGGTACTGGTGGTACTTGCCGGCGCGCTGTATATCCTGCAGATGAAAAAACGCGGCGACGTTAAGCTGGTCTCCGCGCACGAAGTACATTAAGCATTACATCTCAATTTCGATATCGCCTTTCGCCCGGCAGCAGCAGGGCAAAATCTCTCCCGGCTGGACAAACGCCAGCGGCTCGGTGAGCCAATCCACCCCGGCCCGAAACTGGTGTCCGAAAGCGCCCCTCGGAGAGCCAGTCAACCTGGCCCGAAACCAGCCGTAGACGGCAGGAGCCGCAGTAGCCTTCGCGGCACTGATACTCCACGTCGATATTGTGCGATTCCAGAGCCGCCAGCAGGGAGGGATGTTCATCCTGACACTCAAGGCGAGTGTCAGAAATCTTCAAAAAAATGCGTTTCATCAGAGCTGGAAGTTGCTCAGATCGTCGGCGTCGACTTCGGAATCGATCTGTCCGACGAGGTAAGAACTGACTTCCACTTCCTGCGGCGCGACCTGCACGTTATCGGACACCAGCCAGGTGTTGATCCACGGGATCGGGTTGGAGCGGGTCTGGAACGGCAGATCGAGACCCACCGCCTGCATGCGGATGTTGGTAATGTACTCAACGTACTGGCAGAGAATATCTTTATTCAGGCCGATCATCGAGCCGTCGCGGAACAGATAATCCGCCCACTCTTTTTCCTGCTGCGCCGCCTGCACGAACAGGTCGTAGCACGCCTGTTTGCACTCTTCGGCGATTGAAGCCATCTCCGGATCGTCGACGCCGGAACGCAGCAGGTTCAGCATGTGCTGAGTACCGGTCAGGTGCAGCGCTTCATCGCGGGCGATCAGACGGATAATCTTGGCGTTACCTTCCATCAGCTTGCGCTCGGCAAAGGCGAAGGAGCAGGCGAAGCTGACGTAAAAACGGATGGCTTCCAGCGCGTTCACGCTCATCAGGCACAGGTAGAGTTTCTTTTTCAGCTCGCGCAGGTTCACGGTGATGGTTTTACCGTTCACGCTGTGGGTGCCTTCGCCCAGCAGATGCCAGTAGCTGGTCAGCTCAATCAATTCATCGTAATAGCTGGAAATCCCTTCCGCGCGTTTCTGAATCTGCTCGTTGGTGACTATATCGTCAAACACCATCGCCGGATCGTTAACGATATTGCGGATGATATGGGTGTAGGAGCGCGAGTGAATGGTCTCTGAGAACGCCCAGGTTTCAACCCAGGTTTCCAGCTCCGGAATTGAAATCAGCGGCAGCAGGGCGACGTTCGGGCTGCGTCCCTGGATCGAGTCGAGCAGCGTCTGATATTTCAGGTTGCTGATAAAAATGTGTTTTTCGTGTTCCGGCAGCGCCTGGTAGTCGATGCGGTCGCGGGAAACGTCAACTTCTTCCGGACGCCAGAAGAAGGAGAGCTGTTTTTCAATCAGCTTTTCGAAGATGTCATATTTTTGCTGATCGTAGCGGGCGACGTTCACCGGCTGACCAAAAAACATCGGCTCAAGCAGCTGATCGTTTTTGGTCTGAGAAAAAGTGGTATATGCCATGAGTGGGGATCCTGTCCTGGAATTACAAGCCGGGTGGCGCTTCGCTAACCCGGCCTACAATATACCGTAGGCCCGGCAAGCGACGCGCCGCCGGGCAATATTATCAAATCTTACATGCGCCGCTTTCGCAGCCGTCGTCCTGGATGGACGGCGCCAGATCGTCCTGGGCATCTTCCGCGCCATCGCGAGTGTTGTGATAGTACAGCGTTTTGACGCCGAACTTATAGGCGTTGAGCAAGTCTTTCAGCAATTGCTGCATCGGCACTTTACCTGACGGGAAGCGGGTCGGGTCGTAGTTGGTGTTGGCGGAAATCGACTGGTCGATAAACTTCTGCATAATACCGACCAGCTGCAAGTAACCGTCGTTGTTCGGCATTTCCCACAGCAGCTCGTAGCCGTTCTGCAGTTTTTCGTAATCCGGCACCACCTGGCGCAGGATCCCGTCTTTCGACGCTTTGATGCTGACGTGGCCGCGCGGCGGCTCAATGCCGTTGGTGGCGTTGGAGATCTGCGAAGAGGTCTCGGACGGCATCAGCGCGGAGAGCGTGGAGTTACGCAGGCCGTGCGTTTTGATCGATTCGCGCAACGCTTCCCAGTCGTAATGCAGGGATTCATTGACGATCGCATCCAGGTCTTTTTTATAGGTATCGATCGGCAGAATGCCTTTGGCATAGGTGGTTTCGTTAAACCACGGGCACGCGCCCTGCTCGATAGCCAGTTCGTTAGAGGCTTTCAGCAGGTAGTACTGAATCGCTTCGAACGTTTTATGCGTCAGGTTGTTGGCGCTGCCGTCGGAGTAGCGTTTACCGTGCTTCGCCAGATAGTAGGCAAAGTTGATTACGCCAATGCCCAGCGTACGACGGCCCATGGCGCCGCGTTTGGCTGCCGGGATCGGGTAGTCCTGATAATCCAGCAGGGCATCCAGCGCGCGAACCGCCAGCACCGCCAGTTCTTCCAGCTCATCAAGGCTATCGATAACGCCGAGGTTGAAAGCGGAGAGGGTGCACAGCGCAATTTCACCGTTTTCGTCGTTCACATCTTCCAGCGGCTTGGTCGGCAGGGCGATTTCCAGGCACAGGTTGGACTGGCGCACCGGCGCGACCACCGGGTCAAACGGGCTGTGGGTGTTGCAGTGGTCGACGTTCTGGATGTAGATACGGCCGGTGGAGGCGCGCTCCTGCATCATCAGCGAGAACAGCTCTACCGCTTTAATGCGCTGCTTGCGAATGCTGTCGTCCTGCTCGTATTTGGTGTACAGGCGCTCAAACTCGTCCTGATCGGCGAAGAACGCATCGTACAGGCCCGGGACGTCTGACGGGCTGAACAGGGTGATATCGCCGCCTTTCAGCAGACGGGTGTACATCAGCTTGTTGATCTGTACGCCGTAGTCCATGTGACGAACGCGGTTGGCATCGGTGCCACGGTTATTTTTCAGCACCAGCAGGCTTTCGACTTCCAGATGCCACATCGGGTAGAAGAGGGTCGCCGCACCGCCGCGCACGCCGCCCTGCGAGCAGGATTTCACTGCGGTCTGGAAGTGCTTATAGAACGGAATACAGCCGGTGTGGAACGCTTCACCGCCGCGAATCGGGCTACCCAGCGCGCGGATGCGACCGGCGTTGATGCCGATACCGGCGCGCTGAGAGACGTATTTAACAATGGCGCTGGAGGTGGCGTTAATCGAATCCAGGCTGTCGCCGCACTCGATCAGCACGCAGGAGCTGAACTGGCGGGTCGGGGTGCGCACGCCGGACATAATCGGCGTCGGCAGGGAGATTTTAAACGTCGACACCGCGTCATAGAAACGCTTGATGTAGTCCAGACGCGTCTCGCGCGGGTAGTTGGAGAACAGGCACGCGGCGACCAGAATGTACAGGAACTGGGCGCTTTCATAGATCTCGCCGGTGACGCGGTTCTGCACCAGATATTTGCCTTCGAGCTGCTTAACCGCCGCGTAGGAGAAGGTCATATCGCGATCGTGCTCGATGAACGAATCCATCTGCTTGAACTCTTCTTCCGTGTAGTCTTCCAGCAGATGAGTATCGTATTTGCCGTTTTTCACCATTTTCGACACGTGGTCGAACAGCGCTGGCGGCTCAAACTGGCCGTAGGCTTTTTTACGCAGGTGGAAAATCGCCAGGCGGGCGGCAAGATACTGGTAATCCGGGGCGTCGCGGGAAATAAGGTCCGCGGCGGCTTTGATAATGGTTTCGTGAATGTCGGCGGTTTTGATGCCGTCATAGAACTGAATGTGGGAACGCAGTTCTACCTGGGAGATGGAAACGTTATTCAGTCCTTCTGCCGCCCAATCCAGCACGCGGTGGATTTTATCGAGATTGATGCGCTCGGTGCTACCGTCGCGCTTTGTCACCAGCAGACTCTGATTCATGTGGATTATACCTGTCCGTGAAAGAAAATATCCCCCACTTATCCACAGATCGCCGTTGTGACTAACTCTGTGGATAAATACTATATGTAGGGGGTTGTCGATAAAAGAAACGCTATATGGTGAGTATTCTAGTAAGGATTCTTTTGAGTACAAGAGTTGATTTTGAGGTTAAATTGAGGTTGCGGAAGGGTAATAATCGCCAAGTCCACGCCACATAAGGCCTGGAGAAGATGTCAATAAATCAGAAAAAAAAATGAAAATTTGATCGAGTGCTGATTTCTTCATCGGAAGAAAAAATCACGCGGCTTGATGCCGCGCAATCATCATAGGAAATACAGCTGACGTTATGCTTTTTTCGCCGTTGTATGCAACATATAGTTAACATCAACGCCTGGCGCCAGCTTGAAGGTATTGGTCAACGGATTGTAGTGGAGACCGGTAATATGCTGCTCTTTCAGAATAGTCTCATCAACCCAGCCGATCAGCTCCGCCGGTTTAATGAATTTCTTCACGTCATGGGTACCTTTTGGCACCATCTTCATAACGTATTCGGCGCCCACGACCGCCATCAGCCACGCTTTACCGTTACGGTTAATAGTTGAGAAGAAGACCTGGCCGCCGGGTTTGACCAGCCGCGCGCAGGCGTGGACCACCGACTGCGGGTCCGGGACGTGCTCCAGCATCTCCATGCAGGTGACGACGTCATACTGCTGAGCATGCTTCGCCGCGTGCTCTTCAACGGTTTCCTGGACGTATTCGACCTGAATACCGCTCTCCAGGGCATGCAGCCTGGCCACCTGTAGCGGTTCGAAACCCATATCCAGACCGGTCACCGTTGCGCCTTCTCGAGCCATGCTTTCAGCCAGAATGCCGCCGCCGCAGCCGACATCGAGCACCTTTTTGCCAAACAGGCCGCCGGAGCGCTCCGCGATATAGCCAAGACGTAGAGGGTTGATGCGATGTAACGGCTTGAATTCGCCTTCTAAATCCCACCAGCGCGAGGCGACGGCTTCAAATTTAGCGATTTCATTATGATCAACATTGTGGGCCACCGACGGTTTTTCGGCATTCATGGGCGCTTTTACTCCTGTTCAGTTCAGACCCGCGAGTATATCAGGCCTCAGGGATGAATAAACCGTCTATCCCTGTCGCCTTCCGCCGCGCGAAAATCATTGGGTATAGGTTTACCCGTATCACTACGGGTGTGTTATAATTTGCGACCTTTGAATCCGGGATACAGTAGAGGGATAGCGGTTAGATGAGCGACCTTGCGAGAGAAATTACACCGGTCAACATTGAGGAAGAGCTGAAGAGCTCGTATCTGGATTACGCGATGTCGGTCATTGTTGGCCGTGCGCTGCCGGATGTCCGAGATGGCCTGAAGCCGGTACACCGTCGCGTACTATACGCCATGAACGTATTGGGCAATGACTGGAACAAAGCCTATAAAAAATCTGCCCGTGTCGTTGGTGACGTAATCGGTAAATACCACCCTCATGGTGATACTGCCGTGTATGACACCATTGTACGTATGGCGCAGCCATTCTCCCTGCGTTACATGCTGGTAGATGGCCAGGGTAACTTCGGTTCTGTCGACGGCGACTCCGCCGCAGCGATGCGTTATACGGAAATCCGTATGTCGAAGATCGCCCATGAACTGATGGCCGACCTGGAAAAAGAGACGGTGGATTTCGTCGATAACTATGACGGCACGGAAAAGATCCCTGACGTTATGCCGACCAAAATCCCGAACCTGTTAGTCAACGGTTCGTCCGGTATCGCGGTAGGTATGGCGACCAACATTCCGCCGCACAACCTGACCGAAGTGATCAACGGCTGTCTGGCCTACGTTGAAAACGAAGACATCAGCATTGAAGGGCTGATGGAACATATTCCGGGCCCGGACTTCCCGACCGCCGCGATCATCAACGGTCGCCGCGGCATTGAAGAGGCCTATCGTACCGGTCGCGGTAAAGTGTACATTCGCGCACGCGCGGAAGTGGAAGCTGACGCGAAAACCGGTCGCGAAACCATCATCGTGCATGAAATTCCGTATCAGGTGAACAAAGCGCGCCTGATTGAGAAAATCGCTGAGCTGGTCAAAGACAAACGCGTCGAAGGCATCAGCGCGCTGCGCGACGAGTCTGATAAAGACGGCATGCGTATCGTGATTGAAGTGAAGCGCGATGCGGTGGGTGAGGTGGTGCTGAACAACCTCTATTCGCAGACTCAGCTGCAGGTCTCCTTCGGTATCAACATGGTTGCCCTGCACCATGGTCAGCCGAAGATCATGAATCTGAAAGAAATTATTGCCGCGTTCGTGCGCCACCGCCGCGAAGTGGTGACCCGCCGTACGATTTTCGAACTGCGTAAAGCCCGCGATCGCGCGCACATCCTTGAAGCGCTGGCGATTGCCCTGGCCAACATCGATCCGATTATTGAGCTGATTCGCCGCGCGCCGACGCCGGCGGAAGCGAAAGCTGGCTTAATCGCCCGTTCATGGGATCTGGGCAACGTTTCCGCGATGCTGGAACGCGCGGGCGATGACGCCGCGCGTCCGGAATGGCTGGAACCTGAATTCGGCGTGCGCGACGGCCAGTACTACCTGACCGAACAGCAGGCACAGGCGATTCTGGATCTGCGTTTGCAGAAACTGACCGGCCTTGAGCATGAAAAACTGCTCGACGAATACAAAGAGCTGCTGGAACAGATTGCGGAACTGCTGCATATTCTGGGCAGCGCCGATCGCCTGATGGAAGTTATCCGCGAAGAGCTGGAGCTGGTCCGTGAACAGTTCGGCGACGCGCGCCGTACCGAGATCACCGCTAACAGCGCCGATATCAACATCGAAGACCTGATCAACCAGGAAGATGTTGTCGTGACCCTTTCGCATCAGGGCTACGTGAAGTATCAGCCGTTAACCGACTACGAAGCGCAGCGTCGCGGCGGTAAAGGCAAATCTGCGGCGCGTATCAAAGAAGAAGACTTTATCGACCGTCTGCTGGTGGCCAACACCCACGACACGATCCTCTGCTTCTCCAGCCGCGGTCGTCTCTACTGGATGAAAGTGTATCAGCTGCCGGAAGCCAGCCGCGGCGCGCGCGGTCGTCCGATCGTCAACCTGCTGCCGCTGGAAGCCAACGAGCGCATCACCGCGATCCTGCCGGTCCGCGAATACGAAGAGGGCGTGAACGTCTTTATGGCCACCGCCAGCGGTACCGTGAAGAAAACGGCGCTGACCGAATTCAGCCGTCCGCGTTCCGCCGGTATTATCGCGGTTAACCTTAACGAAGGCGACGAACTGATAGGCGTCGATCTGACCTCCGGTCAGGACGAAGTCATGCTGTTCTCCGCCGCCGGTAAAGTAGTGCGCTTTAAAGAGGATGCCGTCCGCGCGATGGGCCGTACCGCCACCGGCGTGCGCGGCATCAAGCTGGCCGGCGAGGACAAGGTGGTCTCGCTGATCGTTCCGCGCGGCGAAGGCGCCATCCTGACCGTCACGCAGAACGGCTACGGTAAACGTACCGCGGCGGAAGAGTATCCCACCAAGTCGCGTGCGACCCAGGGCGTTATCTCTATCAAAGTCACCGAACGCAACGGTTCCGTTGTGGGCGCGGTGCAGGTAGATGACTGCGACCAGATTATGATGATCACCGATGCGGGCACGCTGGTACGAACCCGCGTTTCTGAAGTGAGCATTGTCGGTCGTAACACTCAGGGCGTGATTCTGATCCGCACCGCGGAAGATGAAAACGTGGTTGGCCTGCAGCGCGTTGCTGAGCCGGTTGATGACGAAGAGCTGGATGCCATCGACGGCAGCGCGGCGGAAGGCGATGAGGATATCGCGCCGGAAGCGGATACCGACGATGATATTGCCGAAGACGAAGAGTAATTCTCTGCGGTAATTGTTCTGAAAGGGTCGGGGCTATCCCCGACCCTTTTTGTTTTCCCGTTGCGGGACCGTTGTTTTATCGTTACCTTAACGCCATTCTGTTGAGCCCCTGACGGCCGAGCATCGCCACATTGAAATATCTAGCTTCTTTCCATAACACGTTAAAGGTTTCACGCTATCTGTTCAGAGCGCTGGCGGTACTGCTGTGGGTGCTGGTCGCTTTTGTGTCGGTGTTTTACATCGTCAACGCTTTGCACGATCGCGAATCGGAAATTCGCCAGGAATTTAACCTCAATGCCGATCAGGCGCAGCGCTATATCCAACGTACGGCCGACGTGATCAAAGAGCTGAAGTACGTTGCGGGCAACCGGCCGATGGACGGCAGCGAAGGCGGCGATACGCCGGTTCAGCGCGGCGATATCGCGATACCTAATTTTGAACCGCTCTACCCGGATTCCGACTGCGCGCTGATGAGTACGACCTGGCGTAATTCGCTACAGTCACTGGCGTGGTTTATGCGCTACTGGCGCGACAATTTCTCAACGGCCTACGACCTCAATCGTATTTTTTTGATTGGCAGCGACAATCTGTGTATGGCCAACTTCGGCCTGCGTGATATTCCGCTGGAGCGGGACCATGCGTTAAAAGTACTGCATCAGCGGATTGAGCAGTATCGCGACGCTCCGCAAAACGAGCGCGGTAACAATCTGTTCTGGATAAGCCAGGGCGTGCGTCCGGGCGTGGGCTATTTCTATGCGCTGACCCCAATCTATGTGGCGAATCGCCTGCAGGCGATGCTCGGCGTTGAGCAAACCATCCGTATGGAAAGCTTCTTTACCCCCGGCAGTCTGCCGATGAACGTCACTATCCTCGACGATAACGGTCAGTCGCTGATTTCGCTTGCCGGGTCGGACAGCAATATTAAACCGGATGCGAAGTGGATGCAGGAGCGTCTGTGGTTCGGCTATACCGCCGGTTTTCGCGAGCTGGCGATGAAAAAAAACCTGCCGCCATCATCCCTGAGCATTGTCTATTCGGTGCCGGTGGATCAGGTGCTGGAACGCATCCGGATGCTGATACTGAACGCCGTGGTGCTCAATCTGCTGACCGGCGTCCTCCTTTTTGTCCTCGCCCGCATGTATGAACGGCGGATTTTTATTCCGGCAGAAAATGACGCCCAGCGGCTGGAAGAGCATGAGCAGTTCAACCGAAAAATTGTTGCCTCCGCGCCGGTGGGGATCTGTATTTTACGTACGCTCGACGGCACCAACATCCTGAGTAACGAGCTGGCGCATAACTATCTCAACATGTTAACCCACGAGGACAGGCAGCGGCTGACGCAAATTATCTGCGGCCAGCAGGTGAACTTTGTCGATGTGCTGACCAGCAATAACACCAACCTGCAAATCAGCTTTGTCCACTCGCGCTACCGTAATGAGAATGTGGCGATTTGCGTGCTGGTGGATGTCTCGGCGCGCGTCAAAATGGAGGAGTCGCTGCAGGAGATGGCCCAGGCTGCAGAGCAGGCCAGCCAGTCGAAATCAATGTTCCTCGCCACCGTTAGTCACGAACTGCGCACGCCGCTGTACGGAATTATCGGTAACCTTGATTTATTGCAGACCAAAGAGCTGCCGAAGGGCGTCGATCGCCTGGTGACGGCGATGAACAACTCTTCCAGCCTGCTGCTGAAAATTATTAGCGATATTCTCGACTTCTCAAAAATTGAGTCCGAGCAGCTCAAAATTGAGCCGCGGGAGTTTTCGCCGCGCGAGGTCATGAACCATATTTCCGCCAACTATCTGCCGCTGGTGGTGCGTAAGCAGCTGGGGCTGTACTGCTTTATTGAGCCTGACGTACCGCAGCTGATGTCCGGCGATCCCATGCGCCTGCAGCAGGTTATTTCCAACCTGCTAAGTAATGCGATTAAGTTTACCGATACCGGCTGCATTATTCTGCACGTGGAACGGGCGGGCGACTATCTGCAAATCAGCGTCAGAGACACCGGGGAGGGGATCCCGGCGAAAGAGGTGGTACGCCTGTTCGATCCGTTCTTCCAGGTCGGCACCGGCGTGCAGCGCAACTTCCAGGGGACGGGACTCGGTCTGGCGATCTGTGAAAAGCTTATCAGCATGATGGATGGCGATATTGCCGTTGAAACCGAGCCCGGGATGGGCAGCCGGTTCACCATTCGTATCCCACTGTATGGCGTACAAAATACGCCGCCGCTGCTGATTGACGGCCTGGCTGAAAAATGCTGCTGGCTGGCGATTGATAATAGCTCGCTGGCGCTGTTCGTTGAGCAGTTGCTGAATTACCACGGTATCCCGGTCCGCCGCTATGCGGGGCAAGCGCCGGGAGCGGAAGATATTTTATTGACCGATAGCGAGGCGCGTGAAGCCTGGCCCGGCGGTGCGATGGTGATCTTCTGTCGACGCCATATCGGTATTCCGCAGGAGCGGGCGCCCGGCGAATGGCTGCATAGCGTGGCCACGCCGCATGAGCTGCTGCCGCTGCTGGGACGCATCTTCCATATCGCCGTGGCCAGCGCGGAAAACGGGCCCGCGCTATCCGCGGCGGATGCGCAAACCACCAGCAATGATGACATGATGATCCTGGTGGTGGACGATCATCCCATTAACCGACGTCTGCTGGCCGATCAGCTGGGATCGCTGGGCTATCAGTGCGTAACGGCAAATGATGGGGTCGATGCGCTGAATGTTCTGAGCAAGCAGCATATTGATATCGTGCTTAGCGACGTCAACATGCCGAATATGGATGGCTATCGCCTGACCCAGCGCATACGCCAGCTGGGACTCACGCTGCCGGTGATCGGGGTCACCGCCAACGCCCTGGCGGAAGAGAAGCAGCGCTGCCTGGAGTCGGGGATGGACAGCTGCCTTTCTAAGCCGGTGACTCTGGATATTATCAAGCAAACCCTGACGGTCTACGCCGCACGGGTACGTAAGGGAAGGGAGTAAGGCAGTTTCCCGGATAGCGCAGCGCTATCCGGGAAGGAAGACGTTAGTCTTTGTCCGTGGAGCTCAGGGAAACGGAAGAGAGGTAGTTCAGCAGGGCAATGTCGTTTTCCACGCCGAGCTTCATCATTGCCGATTTTTTCTGGCTACTGATGGTTTTGATACTGCGGTTGAGCTTTTTGGCAATCTCGGTGACCAGGAAGCCTTCGGCGAACAGACGCAGTACTTCACTCTCTTTAGGCGACAAACGTTTGTCGCCGTAACCGCCGGCGCTGATTTTTTCCAGCAGGCGCGAAACGCTTTCCGGGGTGAATTTTTTGCCTTTTTGCAGCGCGGCCAGCGCTTTAGGCAGATCGGTTGGCGCACCCTGTTTCAGGACGATCCCTTCGATGTCCAGATCCAGCACCGCGCTCAGGATCGCCGGGTTGTTATTCATTGTCAGGACAATGATGGACAGATCCGGGAAATGACGCTTGATGTATTTGATAAGCGTAATGCCATCGCCGTATTTATCACCGGGCATGGATAAATCGGTAATCAGGACGTGTGCGTCCAGCTTTGGCAGATTGTTGATTAAGGCCGTGGAGTCTTCAAACTCGCCAACAACGTTCACCCACTCAATTTGTTCAAGTGACTTACGAATACCGAACAGTACGATCGGATGGTCATCGGCAATAATTACGTTCATATTGTTCATGTATTAGGCTACCTTGCTACAGCAAGCTCTTGACGTAAACGTCAATGTCGCTGATATATTTTTCTATGCCTTGCGCATCTTTTTCACGAATCAGATGCTCAAGCGTTTCACATAACTGCTTGCCGGGTACCAGATTTAGCATAGCAAACGCCCCTTTGAGGCGGTGAGCGGTCTGCGCCAGCGCGGCGAAATCGCCTGTTGCCCGTTCATTATACAGCCTCTTAACATCATCTGGTACCGTGTCAGCAAACAGCGTGTAATAGCCGCTGGCATGCAGTTCGGCGTTACTTTCGCTACCGGCAGAGGAAGGGTGCTCCTCTTCCTCTGCAAGCTGCTGCTCAATCAGCTGGAGGATAGCTTCCTGCATCGCAGCGCTGATATTAAAATTCACGCGGAGCTGACCAGGACCAATCTTATGAACCCGGACCTCATCATCGCTTAAAAGCAAGCCCGAAGCAGTAAGATTAGACGGATTATCCGTTAAAAAGAGATCATATTGTTGACTTGTGATTCTGTCATCCGGCGTGATGCAGGTGGCCCCCCAGCTTTCAAGCTGGCGGGTGACGATACGGCGGACTTCATTGGCCGTCACATCAAGCAGTATCACGACCTCATCGAGCAGATGTTCCCCTGAATCACTCTCCTCTGCGCTGGCGGCCATTTTTAGATGCAGGGAGTAGCGGGTGCCCAGCGACTCGCGCGCCTTGATATTGAGCTGCCCGCCTAGCTTGCGGGTCAGGCGATCGCAGAGCCAGAAGGTGAGGGCATTGGCTTTACCGTAAAGGTCTGCCTGCGTCTCGTTGAGGAACGGGAAGTGCATATTGTCGATTTCGTTCGCCGAAACGCCGTTGCCGGTATCCAAAATACGGAAGGTCAGGCGGTCATCCGCTGATTCATCTTTACTCACTTCCAGGGTGATTTTGCCAATAGGCGTGGTGGTAACCGAGTATCGGATGAGCAGTAAAAGGGTGCGGCGCAGGGCGTCGCGATCGCCGTAGCGTTGCTCATTGGCCGGCAGCACGTTGTTAATCAGCAGTTGAAGACCTTTACGTTTGATGATGGGCAGGACTTCAGGCACCACTTCATCTATCAATTCCTGAATGGAGAACAGACCCTGTGCGCTCTTCCAGCTATCGCTCTCCAGCAGGTTTGCCAGCTGTATTTCATCGACCAGCTGGACCAGTTCATCCGCATGCTGGGCCAGCTTGCGGCTTTCGGCTATGCCGAGCGCCGCGGCTTCTTCCGCCAGCGTTTGCGCCGGCTGCTTCAGCGCCGTACCGATATGCTGCATAAAAGCAGTGCGGCCCAGCTGGTTTTTCTCATACAGGCGCTGGGCCTGCTTGAGCTTCTTATTCACCAGCACTTCACGGTCCTGATCGCGAATAATAAAGATTTGCGTACGCGGCGAAACCTGACTGCGGAACTGACGGATTTCATACAGTTCATTGTTCACCGTCGCCTGAATTACGCCCTGATGCTGATCGGCCATGTTAATGATGTTTTGCAGGTTCAGATGCGGCAGCAGATGATCGGCAATCGGATTGCTTATCACCGTACGGTTAGCGTCCTGATCGTGCACCAGCAGCCCTAGCGGCAGCAGGGAAACAATCTCTTCGTGAATGGCGCGCTGGGCGCGCAGCTCATTATTGGCTGCCGAAGAGACCGCCGTTCCCACGATGCTTTTGCGGCCGCTGTAGTGACGGAAGGTGGTAAATCCGAACAGCGCCAGCGCCAGCAGACCAATGTTCAGCAACAGCGGCAGTAAGATACTCTGCAAGGACTCCAGAATCAGCTCGCTAAAGGGGACCATCCAGACCAGACGCATACCGGTGGTATTAATGGTGGTGAGAATTTCAATCTGCGGGCCGTTAAAGTTAATGCTGACGATGTCGGCGGCTTCTTTATCCGGATTGCTGTTGACGCTTTGCGACGGATCGGGCTCCAGCCGGAAGCTCTCCAGCGACATACTGGGAGGAATGAGATCGTTAATGGGCAGATCGAAGGCGACAACGGTCGCCAGGTGACCGGGCTGGTTGAATGTCGTGCGTAAAGTAAAGTAGTAGCCGTTTTGCCAGGCAAGGTGGCGCAGCGACGAAAAGGTCTCGCGTTCATCTAAGGTGTTGGCCTGAAGCAGCATTTCTGCCCGTCGTGATTCGACGACGCTGCTGATGGTCGACTCTTTGAAGCTGGAAGAGAGATCTTTTAAGGGCAGCGTTGAAACCAGAATCAGGCTGTTATCAAGCCCGTTCAGGTAATACATCGACCAGGGAATCGTCTCGGCGCCCCACAGGATATCGAGATAGTTGGAGATTTTTTGCGTCATTTCCAGCGTTGAACCGTCATGCGAGCCAAAAATCAGCGCTTCTGTTTTGCGCCGGGGTTTCTCCAGGTAGTAAACATCCTGTTTTAATCGCGTTTCCTGGAGCCCTGTCTCTGAGGCTGAACTGGACGAGGTCGCGGCGATATTGTCATAAATCTGCCAGGTGGCGTAGCGCCAGGTATCGATGCGTTTATGTAAGTCGTAGCTGACATCGACCACCTGGTAGCTTTTGTCTTTTAGCCAGGTGTTAACGGCGCTTTGGATCATGACCCCCATCGTCGCCAGCAGGACAATGACCATGAGAATAAAGAAGCGAGTAATGTTGCCGGGTATCAGGGAAAATTTTTTCGGGGTCATCGTGTGAGAGTACGACTCATCAGTGTGTGTAAACGGACTGTTGCACCAAGTTAACCGGGGGCAGCGCAGATGCTACGAACAGTATAAAGGTTAACGTGCAAAATCCATACATCTGAATACCCTACAATGACTTTTTTGCCTTGAGATTTATCTCAAACCAATAAGGCGTACAAAGATGTACGCCCCGGTGGTTTTTGTACAATTATTTACGGATTCGAGAATGTAAATAGCACTAAATAACAAGAAATTATATAAATGACCCTGGGTTTAGCCGTAAGTTGTTTGATTAATAACCGTTATTTTTTTCGCGGCTAGCAGTGAATAATTAAAGATGTGTAAAGAAGGGTAAAAAAAACCGGATGCGAGGCATCCGGTTGAAATAGGGGTAAACAGACATTCAGAACTGAATGACGGTAATAAATAAAGTTAATGATGATAGCGGGATTAATTTTAGTCCCAGATGAGAATTTTGTTTTACCATTCAGTGCTATAGGTGTGTAACTGTGTAACTCGTTGACGTTTATTGATAATTTTTATTTTTTGATTATTAGTGCTTATTTTTATGAGCTTTTTGTGCGGAAAAAAAGTTCCCTTGTATTTACAAATTGAAACATCTTGTGGGTATTTTGAAACATCTTAGAAGTTTTAGTATCATATTCTTGTTGGATTATTCTGCATTTTGCAGCACAATGAAATAGCCGACTGATTAGAAGGGTAATCAGTAAGCAGTGGCAATAATAAAAGGCATATAACAAACAGAGGGTTAATAACATGAAAGTTAAAGTACTGTCCCTCCTGGTACCGGCACTGCTGGTAGCGGGCGCAGCGAATGCGGCTGAAGTCTATAACAAAGATGGCAACAAATTAGACCTGTACGGTAAAATCGACGGTCTGCACTATTTCTCTGACGACAAAGGCCAAGATGGCGACCAGACCTACATGCGTCTGGGCATCAAAGGCGAAACCCAGATCAATGACCAGCTGACCGGTTACGGCCAGTGGGAATACAACGTCCAGGCTAACAACACCGAGAGCTCCAGCGATCAGGCGTGGACTCGTCTGGCGTTTGCGGGTCTGAAATTCGGCGACGCGGGTTCTTTCGACTACGGTCGTAACTACGGCGTTGTTTACGACGTAACTTCCTGGACTGACGTTCTGCCGGAATTCGGCGGCGACACCTACGGTTCTGACAACTTCCTGCAGTCTCGCGCTAACGGCGTGGCAACCTACCGTAACTCTGACTTCTTCGGTCTGGTTGACGGCCTGAACTTTGCTCTGCAGTATCAGGGTAAAAACGGCAGCGTAAGCGGTGAAGGTACTTCCCCGACCAACAACGGTCGTGGCGCTCTGAAACAGAACGGTGACGGCTACGGCACCTCTCTGACCTATGATATCTACGACGGTATCAGCGCTGGTTTCGCGTACGCCAACTCTAAACGTAATGGCGATCAGAACAGCCAGCTGGCTCTGGGTCAGGGCGACAACGCTGAAACCTACACCGGTGGTCTGAAATATGACGCCAACAACATCTACCTGGCGTCTCAGTACACCCAGACCTACAACGCAACTCGCGTAGGTTCCCTGGGCTTTGCTAACAAAGCGCAGAACTTTGAAGTAGTCGCTCAGTACCAGTTCGACTTCGGTCTGCGTCCGTCCGTAGCTTACCTGCAGTCTAAAGGTAAGGACCTGTACATCAACGGAACTAACCGTAGCTACGGCGATCAGGATATCCTGAAATATGTTGATGTAGGCGCGACCTACTACTTCAACAAAAACATGTCCACCTACGTTGACTACAAAATCAACCTGCTGGACGAAAACAACTTCACCCGTGCTGCCGGTATCTCTACCGACGACATCGTTGCTCTGGGCCTGGTTTACCAGTTCTAAGCACGCTGAAGTTTGAAAAAAGGCGCCGATGGCGCCTTTTTTTATGCCCGGTTTAACCTTGCTGGTGTACTCTTTGCGCCTTAGCCAGAGGAAGCCAATTTTATGGATATCACTTTTTTTCGCGCCGCCCTGTTCGGCGCCTGCGTATTACTTTCAGGCTGTGATTCAGCCACCGCTCCCCAGACGCCAAAATCCGCCGCCACCGTGCTGGAGGGTAAAACCATGGGCACATTCTGGCGGCTCAGCGTCATCAACCTTGATGAGGCGAAGGGCGAGGCGCTGCGCCAGAAAGTGCAGGCTCAGCTCGATGCCGACGATCGTCTGCTTTCCACCTGGAAGAACGATTCAGCGTTGATGCGCTTTAACCATTCGCCGGGTACATCGCCGTGGCCGGTCAACGAGGCGATGGCGGATATCGTGACGATGTCGCTGCGAATTGGCGCAAAAACCCATGGCGCAATGGATATCACCGTCGGGCCGCTGGTCAATTTATGGGGCTTTGGCCCGGATAAACAGCCGGTCAAAACGCCGGATCCGCAGCAGATCGCCGCGGCAAAAGCGCGCAGTGGACTACAGCATCTGACGGTGATCAACCAGGCCGGCCAACAGTATCTGCAAAAAGACATTCCGGATCTGTTCGTCGATCTCTCTACCGTAGGTGAAGGCTACGCCGCCGATCATCTGGCGCGCCTGATGGAGCAGGAAGGGATCTCGCGCTATCTGGTCTCGGTGGGCGGCGCGCTGGTGAGCCGGGGGATGAATGCGGAAGGGCAGCCGTGGCGGGTGGCTATCCAGAAGCCGACCGATCGTGAAAACGCGGTGCAGGCGATCGTTGATATCAACGGACATGGCATCAGTACCTCCGGTAGCTACCGCAACTACTATGAGCTTGACGGTAAGCGCATCTCGCACGTTATCGATCCGCAGACCGGGCGACCTATCGATCATAAACTGGTTTCAGTGACCGTTATCGCTCCGACGGCGCTGGAGGCCGACGGCTGGGATACCGGGCTGATGGTGCTGGGGCCGGAAAAAGCGCAGGACGTGGTTCGCGAACAGGAGCTGGCGGTGTATATGATTGTCAAAGAGGGGGACGGGTTTAAAACCTGGATGTCGCCGCAGTTCCGCGCGTTCCTCGTCGGCGAGAAAAATTAAAGCGCAAGATTTCGGGTTTTTGTTAACGGACTTCGGCCCAGACTGCAGATACACTTACCGCAGGAGTCCGTGATGAAACCGATAATGATTGATACCGATGAGCGCCGCTGGCAGGCGGTATGCGAACGTGATGCCCGCGCCGATGGTCAGTTTGTTTTTGCCGTGCTGACCACTGGCGTTTGCTGCCGTCCGACCTGCCGTTCGCGTCGCGCGCTGCGGGAAAATGTTCGCTTTTACCCTGACGTTGCAACCGCGCAGGCGGAAGGTTTTCGCCCGTGCAAACGCTGCCAGCCGGAAAAAAGCGACCCGCAGCAGCAGAAGGTAGAGAAAGTGGCCGCCGCGTGCCGTCTGCTGGAGCAGGAAACGCCGATGACGCTGGAGGCACTGGCGCGCCAGGCCGCGCTCAGTCCCTTTCATTTTCACCGCCTCTTTAAATCCGTCACCGGAATGACCCCTAAAGCCTGGCAACAGGCGTGGCGCGCTCGCCGTTTACGCGAAGCGCTGGGGCAGGGGGCGAAAATTACCGATGCGGCGCTGTCGGCCGGCTTCCCGGACAATAGCAGCTACTATCAGCAGGCAGATGCCGCGCTGGGGATGACCGCCCGCCAGTTTCGCCGCGGCGGCGAGGATCTCGATATTACCTGGGTATGCGGCGATGGTCCGCTGGGACGCTGTCTGGTGGCTGAGAGTGAACGGGGCGTGTGCGCCGTGCTACCGGGAGAGAGCGATGCCTTGCTCTGTGCTGAATTAGCCAGCCTGTTTCCCAATGCGCGGCTGCATCCGGGCGACGAGGCTTTTCGTCAGCGGGTGGCGCAGGTATTTTCCCATCTTGATGACCACCGGCAGCCGTTTTCCCTGCCGTTGGATTTGCGCGGCACGGCTTTTCAGCTTCAGGTCTGGCAGGCGCTGCGTCAGATCCCGGCGGGGGAGACCCGCAGCTATCGCCAGGTCGCGCAAAGTATTGGCCGCCCCCGCGCGGTGAGAGCGGTGGCAAGCGCCTGCGCCGCTAATAAGCTGGCGCTGGTTATTCCCTGCCACCGGGTCGTTCGCGAAGATGGGGCGCTATCCGGCTATCGTTGGGGGACGGCGCGCAAGGCGCTGCTGTTGGCACGAGAAGCGTCATCCGAGGAGAAATAATGTTCGATCTTTTTGCCGATACGCCGCCCTGGCAGGAGCCGTTGGCTCCGGGGGCGATAATTTTGCGCCGCTACGCCCGAGAACGCGCCCCGGCGCTGTTGCAGGCAATCGCCGGGATTGCCGGTCGTTCGCCTTTTCGCCAGATGGTCACCCCCGGTGGTTACACGATGTCGGTAGCGATGACCAACTGCGGCGAGCTGGGCTGGACCACGAACCAGCACGGCTATCTTTATGCTGCCGACGATCCGCTGACCGGCAAGCGCTGGCCGCAGATGCCGCCGCTTTTTCGCGAGCTGGCCGCAGAGGCCGCGGCGGCGGCCGGCTATGCGCGCTTTACCCCGGATGCTTGTCTTATCAACCGCTACCAGCCCGGCGCGAAGCTGTCGCTGCATCAGGATAAAGACGAGCATAACCTGCGGGCGCCGATTGTCTCCGTCTCGCTGGGGCTGCCGGCAATATTTCAGTTCGGCGGGCTGCGGCGTAACGATCCGCTACAGCGGGTGCTGCTGGAGCACGGCGACGTGGTGGTCTGGGGCGGCGAATCGCGGCTTTTTTACCATGGTATTCAGCCGCTCAAAGAGGGCATCCATCCGGAGACCGGCGCCTGTCGTTACAATCTCACTTTCCGCCTGGCGGGTAATAAAGAATAAAAATAAGAATTATTCTTGCTGTCATCGTCGAGCAGTTTAAACTGCTGGCTGTTTTTGCTTGCCCGGATTATGCGTTATGGAACTTCTTCTTCTTGTCTGGCGTCAGTATCGCTGGCCGTTTATCTCCGTCATTGCCCTGAGCCTGCTGAGCGCGGCGCTGGGTATTGGGCTTATCGCCTTTATTAATCTGCGTCTGATTACCCTTGTCGACACTTCCCTGACGGTCCTGCCGGAGTTCCTCGGGCTGCTACTGCTATTGATGGCGGTCACGCTCGGTTCGCAGCTGGCGCTGACCACGCTTGGCCACCATTTCGTCTACCGCCTGCGCGGCGAATTTATTAAGCGCATTCTCGACACGCAAATCGAGAAGATCGAGAAAATCGGCAGCGCGTCGCTGCTGGCCGGGTTAACCAGCGATATCCGTAATATCACCATTGCCTTCGTGCGTCTGCCGGAGCTGGTGCAGGGGATTATTCTCACCTTCGGTTCCGCCGCCTATCTGGCCTGGCTGTCGGGAAAAATGATGCTGGTTACCGCGCTGTGGCTGGCGTTGACCATCTGGGGCGGTTTTATACTGGTATCGCGGGTGTATAAACACATGGCCTCGCTGCGCGAAAGCGAAGATAAGCTGTATCACGATTACCAGACGGTTCTCGAGGGGCGCAAAGAGCTGACCCTCAACCGCGAGCGAGCTGAGTATGTGTTTAACCAGCTCTATCTCCCCGATGCGCAAGAATATCGGCACCATATTGTTCGCGCCGATACTTTCCATCTGAGCGCGGTCAACTGGTCGAATATTATGATGCTGGGCGCGATTGGCCTGGTCTTCTGGATGGCCAACAGCCTGGGCTGGGCCAATACGGCGGTAGCGGCGACCTACTCGTTGACCCTATTATTCCTGCGCACGCCGCTGCTTTCCGCGGTTGGCGCGCTGCCCACTCTGCTCAGCGCGCAGGTGGCGTTCAACAAGCTGAATAAATTTTCGCTCGCGCCGTATCGCGCTGAATTTCCGCAGCCGCAGGCGCATCCCCACTGGCAGACCCTCGAGCTGCGCGATATCACCTTTCATTATCCTGACAACACCTTTGCGGTCGGGCCGATTAATATGACCCTCAAGCGCGGTGAGCTGGTCTTTCTGATTGGCGGCAACGGTAGCGGGAAATCGACGTTGGCTATGCTGCTGACCGGCTTGTATCAGCCAGTATCCGGACAGATCCTGCTCGATGGACAGCCGATAGCGGCGGATAAACCGGAAGATTATCGTAAGCTGTTCTCGGCGGTGTTTACCGACGTCTGGCTGTTCGACAGGCTGCTGGGGCCGGAAGGGAAGGCGGCTGACCCGGCGTTGGTGGAGAAGTGGCTGGGTTATCTGCAGATGAACCATAAGTTACGGCTGGATGACGGCAAAATCCTCGACCTGAAGCTGTCAAAAGGGCAGAAAAAGCGCGTGGCGCTGCTGCTGGCGTTAGCAGAAGACAGAGATATCATCATGCTGGATGAATGGGCGGCGGATCAGGACCCCCATTTCCGCCGTGAGTTCTATCAGGTGCTGCTGCCGCTGATGAAGGAGATGGGTAAAACCCTCTTTGCTATTAGCCATGACGATCACTACTTTCAGCACGCCGACAGGCTGCTGGAAATGCGCGGCGGCCAGCTATCGGAGCTGAGCGGAAAAGAGCGCGAGCTGGCGACGCGCGACGCGGTCGCCCGTACCGCCTGATAGCGCAGGCTCATCCCGGAGGCGCCAGCCGACCTCCGGGCTTCCCGCAGGCTGCTGTTTTTTCCGTCGACTGAATTCATAGCGGTTATTATTTCCGCCTCCTCGCGCTATGCTTAAGGCTTCCGGCCTGCTGGTCTGACAGATATTTTTACAAGGATTGCCTGACCGATGTCCGTTTTGCATAAAAAAAGCGCCAGATTGCGTGACGAAGAGCGCGCCCGCCTCATTTGGCTCCTGAGCACCGATAAAGCCGTCACATCTTCGCTGCTGGGAAAATTAACCCTCGCTGAACGTTACGATGACAACACGCTTGCCGACGATCTGGCGGAAGTGGAGATGCTGGTTTCACACCTGCCGCCACCGGACCTTGCCGATGCGCTTGAGGCGCTGCCTTATGATGCGCGCAACGCGCTCTGGCGGCTGGTCGCTGACGATAAGCGCGGTGAAGTGCTGTTGGAGGCATCGGAAAGCGTCTGGGGCGACCTCATCGAGGAGATGAGCGATCACGACCTGCTGTTCGCGCTGCAAAATCTCGATATTGATGAACAGGTCTACCTGTTGCAGCACCTGCCGCGCGATCTGACCGGACGTTTGCTGGCAACCCTGCCTGCGGATAAGCGCGCGCGTATTCGCCAGATGATGCGCTACGCCGACAATACCGTCGGTGCGATCATGGAGTTTGAGGTCATTACCGTTCGTCCGGAAGCCACTCTCGCGGCGGTACAGCGCTATCTGCGGCGATTAGGGAAAATGCCGGAGAACACCGACAAACTGTTTGTGACCACCCGCAATAAGCTGCTACTCGGCGAACTCGAGCTACAAACCATTCTGCTTAACGATGCGCAGAAGCGGGTGGGGGAAGTGATGGAAGGCGATCCGGTGACCTTCCAGCCGCACGAGGACGCGGAAAAAGTGGCGCGTACTTTTGAACGTGATGACTTACTTAGCGCCGCGGTGATTGATGCCGACGGCAAGCTGATGGGGCGTTTAACCATCGACGAGATCGTCGACGTGGTCTATGAAGAGACGGACAACGATTTACGCCGGATGGGCGGCCTGAGCAACGATGACGACGTTTTTGCCCCGGTCAGCAAGGCGGTGAAAACCCGCTGGGCCTGGCTGGCGGTGAATCTGTGCACCGCGTTTATCGCCTCCCGCGTTATCGACGGTTTCGAACACACTATCTCCCAGCTGGTGGCGCTGGCGTCGCTGATGCCGATTGTTGCCGGGATCGGCGGCAACACCGGCAATCAGACGATCACCATGATCGTGCGGGCGATGGCGTTACAGCATATTCAGCCGGGAAGCTTTTCGTTCCTGATCCTGCGCGAGATGGGCGTCGCGCTGATCAATGGGATCGTCTGGGGCGGGATTATGGGGGCGATTACCTGGTGGCTGTATGACGATCCGCAGCTTGGCGGCGTAATGACCCTGGCGATGATGCTCAACCTGCTGATGGCGGCGATGATGGGCGTGATTATCCCGATGGTGATGGTTAAGCTGGGTCGCGATCCGGCGGTCGGCTCCAGCGTGATGATTACCGCGATTACCGACACCGGCGGATTCTTTATTTTTCTTGGGCTGGCGACGATTTTTCTGATGTAGCCCGCGCTTGATTACGCAGGCGGCGAGGGATCAGCGCCATTGAAACCAGGCCAGCCAGGACGCCAATGGCGAGATTGCTGGTGCCGACGGTCGCGCCGACGGTAACCAGCATCACCAGCGTTTCCGGCCACGGGTTGCGCGCCAGCTCCGCCGGACGAACGCTGTGCCAGCTAAAGGTTTTTACCGCCACAATCACCATCACGCCGGCGAGAACGGCCATCGGGATTTTCGCCATCACTTCGCTGAGCGCGGTCACCAGCAGGAGCAGCACCAGGCCTGCGACAATGGTCGAGACGCGGCTACGTGCTTTGCCCATTTCAACGTTAACGATAGTCTGACCGATCATTGCGCATCCGGCGATGCCGCCATAAAACCCGGCGAGGATATTGGCGATGCCCAGACCAGCGCTCTCGCGCGCTTTACTGGAAGGGGTATGGGTCAAATCATCGACCAGCTTCGCCGTGAGAAGCGACTCCATCAGGCCGACAAAAGCGATGCTCAGCGCGCAGGGCCAGATAATGCTCAGCGTGGTTAAGTCCAGAGGCACCATCAGGCTGGTGAATCCCGGCAGTCCGCCGCTCATGGAGCCTTCGTCGCCGACGGTCGGCAGCAGCTGGCCGCTGAAAACGGTAAACAGGGTCAACAGAACGATAGCGATCAGCGGAGAAGGGATCGCCTTAATAAAGCGCGGCGCCCACAGCACAATCAGCAGCGTTAACACGAACAGGCCGATAATCAGCGGCTGCTTGCTCCAGAAATGCGGTACCTGAGCAAAAAAGATGAGAATACCCAGCGCGTTAACAAAACCGGTCATCACCGCCTGCGGGATAAAGCGCATCAGGCGCGCCATGCCACAAACGCCAAACAAAATTTGAATAACCCCCGCCAGAACGACCGCCGGCAGAATGTAGCCGACGCCGTATTGATGCACCATTGGACCGATAACCAGCGCCACCGACCCGGCGGCCGCGGTGACCATCGCAGGCCGTCCGCCCAGGAGCGACATCGCCAGGCACAGCACCACGGAGGCAATCAGGCTAACTTTCGGATCGACCCCAGCGATGACGGAGAAGGAGATGACTTCGGGGATCAGGGCCAGTGCGGTGAGCACGCCAGCCAACGTTTCACGCGTCAGCAGCGCGGGCGAACGCAGTATCTGGCCTAATGCGCCAGCGTTACCGGAGGTAGCGGAATCAGAAACTGGAGGCATAAAAAAAGTTCGCAGATTTTAAAAATTTGGCGGCAGGACCGATCGCTACTTACGTGCGGTCGGTCACAAAACCGAGGATAATAGCGCGTAAGCGCCGCTGACACCAGTACAAAATGTGATTTGTGATACACATTTATTAAACATTTTTATAACAGATCTCAAAACTCAACTTAAAATTTAAACAATATTTAAATTTTTTTTCTTCAGTGTTACCTTTGAAGCCGAGAATCGTTTCACCTGCGCTAAATAAAAAAGCGAGTAAAGTAAGGCTCAAATCCGATGAAGAAAAAGATGGCCGTACCCAGCTCACAGGCGGTTGGTTCCAATAACACTCGGACCAACACCCGCCATGAGCAAGAGACGGATGTATTGTTGATTGGCGGCGGCATCATGAGCGCCACGTTGGGAACCTGGCTGCAGGAACTGGAGCCGGACTGGTCTATTACTATGGTCGAGCAGATGTCCAGCGTTGCGGAAGAGAGCTCGAACGGATGGAACAACGCGGGCACCGGCCACGCGGCGCTGATGGAGCTGAACTATACGCCGCAAACCGCTAACGGTATCAATATCGATAAAGCGGTCGATATCAACGAATCTTTCCAGATTTCTCGTCAATTTTGGGCCCACCAGGTGACCCGGGGCATTCTGAAAAAGCCGAAATCCTTTATTAACAGCGTGCCGCACATGAGCTTCGTGTGGGGCGAAGACAACGTTAACTTCCTGCGCGCCCGCTATGCGGCTTTACAACAAAGCGAGCTGTTCCGCGGTATCCGCTACTCCGAAGATCATCAACAAATTAAAGAGTGGGCTCCGCTGGTGATGGAAGGACGCGATCCGCAGCAGAAGGTGGCCGCAACCCGCTCGGAAGTCGGCACCGACGTAAACTACGGTGAAATCACCCGTCAGCTGATCGCCGGGCTGCAAACCCATGACAATTTCTCGCTTCAGCTGGGTACCGTGGTACGCCGCTTTAAGCGCAATGCCGATAAGAGCTGGAGCGTCACGCTGGCGGATGCGAACAATCGCCACCAGAAACGGGTTATCAAGGCTAAGTTTATCTTTATCGGCGCCGGCGGCGCCGCGCTGACCCTGCTGCAGGAAACCGGTATTCCGCAGGCGAAGGAGTACGCGGGCTTCCCGGTCGGCGGGCAGTTCCTGGTCTGTGAAAACCCGGAAGTGGTTAACCACCATCTGGCTAAAGTCTATGGCCAGGCGGAAGTGGGTGCGCCGCCGATGTCGGTTCCGCACATCGATACCCGTATTATCGATGGCAAACGCGTGGTGCTGTTTGGGCCGTTCGCGACCTTCTCAACCCGCTTCCTGAAAAATGGTTCGCTTTGGGATCTGCTGGCTTCCACCAACACATCAAACATCATGCCGATGCTCAACGTCGGGCTGGATAACTTCGATCTGGTAAAATATCTGATTAGCCAGGTGCTGCAAAAGGACAAAGATCGTCACGCAGCGCTGTGCGAGTACTACCCGGAAGCGCGCAAAGAAGACTGGCGCTTATGGCAGGCCGGCCAGCGCGTGCAGATTATCAAGCGTGATGAGAAGAAGGGCGGCGTTCTGCGTCTGGGTACCGAAGTCGTCAGCGATGATGAAGGTACCGTTGCCGCGCTGCTGGGCGCCTCGCCGGGGGCTTCCACCGCCGCGCCAATCATGCTGCAGCTGATGGAGAAAGTGTTCAAAGAGAAGATCAACTCCGCGGACTGGCAGGCGAAACTGAAAGCGATTATACCGAGCTACGGTACGCGTCTGGATGGCAACGCGGCGGAAATTGAAAGGGCGCTGGCGTGGACCAGCGAAGTGCTGGAACTGCACTATGAGCCGCTTACCGCTGCTGATGATGTGCCGCAGGCGACGCTGAAGCCGCTGCCTGAAGGCAAACCTATCGCGGATATCGCGCTGTAAATGCTTTCCGGCGGCTCAGGCCGCCGGAATCTGTCTTAGCCATTAACGCTCAACGGCAGCGCCGATGGTTTCGTCCGCTCGCCAGATACGATATTTCACGTCGATATTAGCCGGGGTATAAACCACGATAGGTAACCTGCTGTTGTAACGCAGCATGCCCGCATCGCCCAGGCCAGCCATCACAAACTGCTTCTCTTTTTTACCGTCCGGGCAGGCCATCATGGTTGAGACGGGTGACGTCACTTTATCAAACACGTAGTAGTCGTAGCCCCAGCCTTCCAGGGTTCTGCTTTCCAGCTGGCCGCCAAGGCGGTGGCGATTGCAGTCGACTTCCAGCGTCTGGCCAATTAACAGCTCTACTTTTAATGCGGACTCATCCTGCTGCTGCGGCAGCTGAATCACCTGACGCTTCATCCCTTGTTCCGCCTTAGGATACGGAGCGATTTTTTCCAGCGGCTGCTCAGCTGCAACGGCGCTCGCGGAAACGCAGGCAATGGCCAGCAGGGAGGCGGCAAACGTAGTGATTTTTTTCACGTGAGTAATCCTTTGTTATCAATCATAAACAGCACAATGTTAGCATTAGTTTGCGTTATGAGTAGTGGTGTTTACCAAAGTTTTCATAGTTTCTAGTTATAAGTTCTGCTATTGCGGTAGGGGGCAGTTATTCATCACCTGCGGCAGCCCGCGTTTTTCCGCTGCCGCCTATTATTGAATAGGTGAATTTTTAAAATGATTATGATCAATAAAAGAATTAATTTACATGTGAGATTATTTCATTCGTTATATTTAGCTTCCGTCATTTAGAATGATTCATAAGGGAAATTAATTGAAAGGGAATTGTTCATTTAAATAATTGATATGAGTGATGGTAGATGAAAGTGAAAAAGGTTTTACTGGTTGCGTCGCTGGCGGTTTCTTCGCTATTGGCAGGTTGTACTTCCGAGTCACAGCGTTTGGCGAACTGCGAGGCGAGGGGGATTTCCCGCGATACCTGCTACTTAGCGGAGCAAAATCGTCAGGCCTCGATGAATGCAGCTTATGAGAAGCAGGCGTTAGAAAACGCCGCCGCTGCCGTTCAGCATAGTCAGAGCGCGAAGGTGAAAACCCGGCACTTTAACGGCATGGAGATTAAAGGCACCAGTACCGGCTTAAGTATTGATGGTAAAGCGGCGGCGGTGATTGAGAAAAATAAAGACGCGACCGTTTACCAGCAGGGGCTTTACAACTTTATCGTTTACGCCAACGGCAAAATAGCCGTCACTCAGGACGGCGTGTTTAAAGGCTACGCCAAATAAAAGCGCCGATCGGGGGGATAGGCTCCCCCTGTATACCTGCGCGGTCCAAAAGGAACGCGTTACTCCTCGTGATTTTTACCCTCTTCTAAGAAATCCTCATCAAGCTCGTCGATATTTCCGGCGTGATCGCGACCGGACAGCAGGTTCCAGCAGGCGATAAACAGGGCGGCGATCAGCGGGCCGATAACAAAGCCGTTGATGCCGTAGATTTCCATGCCGCCGATGGTGGTGATCAGGATCAGGTAGTCCGGCATTTTGGTATCTTTGCCAACCAGTAGAGGGCGAAGAATATTATCGACCAGGCCGACGATGATCACAAAAAAGCCAACGATAAACGCCCCCTGCCATAGCTGACCGGTCGCGAAGAGATAGACTGCCGCAGGAACCCAGATGATCGCCGAGCCCACCGCCGGAATCAGCGACAGAAACGCCATCAGCGCGCCCCACAGGATGCTGCCATCAAGACCCACGATCCAGAACGCCAGTCCGCCAAGCGCGCCCTGCGCGAGGGCGACCGCTACGGTACCTTTGACGGTTGCCCTGGCGACGGCGGCAAATTTGGCGAAAAGATGCTGCTTCACGTGATTCGATAGCGGCAGGGATTCAAGGATCAGCCTGACCAGGTACGGACCATCTTTGAGCAGGAAAAACAGCAGATAAAGCATGATGCCGAAGCTAATGGTAAAACCAAAGGTGCCTTTACCAATCAGGAATGCGCTACCGGCCAGGTACTGGCCTCCTTTAAGCGCAACGTCCGAAAGCTGGCGCTGAATTTGTTCCGCGCTATCAAGGTCATGCTCTGAGAGGAAGCTCCTGGCCCATTCCGGCAGGTGCGCAAACAGGCTGGCTACCACGGTCGGGAACTGGGTATCGTTATGCTGCAGTTTGGTGTAAACCACGTTTAGCTCGAAGGCCAGCGACGAGAGAATGATCGCCAGCGGGGTAAACACGATCAGACAGATAATCACTATCGTCAGAAACGCCGCCAGGCCGTTGCGCTCGCCGATCCGATCGCGCAGTTTGTTCTTCACCGGGTGGAAGATGACCGCCAGAATTGCTGCCCATAAAATGGCTGAATAATAGGGGGAGAGAACGTCGAAAAAAGCAAGGGTGACGATCAGCACGATCAGGATGAAAAATCCCTTCGTAAGTCCATTAACTCTCATGTGAATCCTTCAGAAAAATGACGTGTACCATCAAATAATAGAAGCTTTTCCATGATTTACAATCAAAGTGACTGGTTCGTTTTGCTGAGAACAGGGAGGAAATATGACATTAAAAAACCCGCAGTCTCTGTAAGAGTGCGGGTTCTTAAGGGGTTACCGATTTAATCGGTGAATAATTTGGTCGGCACGAGAGGATTTGAACCTCCGACCCCCGACACCCCATGACGGTGCGCTACCAGGCTGCGCTACGTGCCGATTCGTGGGGAACAATATTACCCGTTCCCCAAGCGAATGCAAGCCGGGAAATGCCTGATTGATTTATAAATAATCAATCAGTTAGCGATAAAGCGTTTTTCATCGGTCAGCACCTGCAGCAGCAAGCTGAGCTGCGGTTTTTGATCGTTAATTTTCTCGCCGTCGCTGTTCCATGTTCGGTAAGTGCCGTTGTGATTAAGCACGACGGTGACTTTCGGCGTGGTAATGGCCAGCGTATCGCTATTCGCTGCGGTGACCCAGGCTCGGCGACGGGCGGCGCTAAACAGGTCTTCACCTTGCGAATACTCGTTTGCCGGCGTGGAGACGTGGAGCAAACGCTGCATCAGCGTCGTCATCACGTCTTTGTTATCCGTCAGCGTCGCGATCTCCTGCGCCGGCGTGCCTGGCCAATGGATCACCAGGGGAACCTGCAGCTGCTCGCGCGACCAGCCAAACTGCTCATGCTGCGGGTTCAGCGGCATTCCGCGGCCCGCCGTCACGATCACCACCGTGTTGTCCAGCTTGCCCGCTTCGCGCAGCGCGTTCAGCACACGACCAATTTGCGTATCGACCGCACCGGCAGCGCTGCTGTAGCGACGGACAAAGTTTTGCTGCTGCCCGTCGTCAAGGGTGGTGCCGTTGAGCGAAACCCATGAGAACCAGCGGTTTTCATCCTGGGCGTAGCGGTCCAGCCAGTTAATCCACTGGTTGGCCGTCTGCTCATCGCTTTGCGCTTTCGCGGCTGGCAGTGAAAAATCGGACAGCAGCGCCTGGCGGTAAAGTGGGCTGCTAAAGCCGTCGGACGAGAACAGGCCCAGCTGATAGCCCTGTTGGTTCAGCGAAGTAATCAGCGCCGCGGGAATACGCGCGGAGAGGACGCCGTCCATATAGCTCGGCGAAATACCGTAGAACAGGCCAAACATGCCGCTGTCAGCGGTATTGCCGGAGCTCATATGCTGGGTAAAGTTAACGTTCTCTTTCGCGAACCCGGCCAGCGCCGGCATGTTTTTCTCAAAGCGCGAATAATTAAGATTATCAACGGTAATCAGCAGCACGTTATAGCCGGTACCGAGATCGCGATAACGCAGATCGCTCAGCGGGTATTGCACCGACACGGCTTCCGGCGCGCCTTGCTCCACCAGGCGGCGCTGGTAGTCCTGCGCGTCGAGCAGGCCGTGTTTTTCCAGAAAACGGCGCGCCGTCATCGGATAGGAAAGCGGCAGGTTGGCCCGCTGCATGGTTATCGGGCGATAGAAATTGGCGTCCGCCCAGATATAGACCAGGTGGCTACTGATAAAAGAAATAAAGAAGAACCAGGCAACGGGACGCGCATAGTGGCGGCGACGCGTCAGGCTGCGCAGCTTCTGCCAGCTCCAGGTCGCAAACAGCATCTCCAGCAGAAAAATGATCGGCACGCTGATAAACATCAGCTGCCAGTCGCGCGCCATCTCGTTCTGATCGGGGTTAATCACCAGTTCCCAGACAAAGGGATTAAGGTGCAGGTGGAAACGGGTGAAAACTTCGCTGTCGATCAGCAGCAGCGTCATGCCCACGGTCGCCAGAACCACCGAGATAAAGCGCATTAAGCGCTGGGATATGACGACAAACGTCAGCGGAAAGAGGATCAGCACATAGCTGGTAAAGACCAGAAAGCTGAAGTGACCAACGAGGCTGACGTACGAAAAAAGACGTCCGGCAAGCGTCGTTGGCCAGTCGGCGACAAACAGATAGCGACTGCCGAGCACCATAGCCAACAACATGTTGAAAAGGGCGAACCAGTGTCCCCAGCTGACCATCTGGGAGACTTTTTCTCGGTAGGGCTGACGAAGAGTCACCATATACTGTTGTTCGTTATCCTTAGTGCGCCGGATCGTCGTTGATAGACGACTGCAGCGCCTGGGCAAAAGAACGGGCGATGGCCTGACGCTGCGCCGGCGCGACGCTACTATTGATCAGGTTAGTCACCATATTGCCCAGTACCATCAGTGACAGGTCAACGGGCGCTTTATGTGTTTCCAGAACGCTCGTCAGCTCGCTGAGCAGCTGTTCGACGTGTTCATCGCTATAGCGGGATAATTGCGGCATAAACTCAAAATCTGTTTGTTCGTGAAAGGGCAACATATTACCGTAGCAGCAGCTTTTTTTCCGCATTTTTTCGCCGCGACGCAAAAGCGCGCGGCTTCGCTCGCAAAGAGTCACGCGGCGGTTGCGTCGTCGCCCCGCCGGTGGTTGAATACCGCCCGGTCTAAAAGGAGAGTTTAACATGAGTCTGGATATCGACCAGATTGCCCTGCATCAGTTAATCAAACGTGATGAACAAAATCTGGAGCTGGTGCTGCGCGAGTCACTGTTGGAGCCGACGGCGACGGTGGTGGAGATGATGGCCGAACTGCATCGTGTCTACAGCGCGAAAAATAAAGCCTACGGCCTGTTTAATGAAGAGAGCGAGCTGGCGCAGGCGCTGCGCGGGCAGCGTAAGGGCGAAGAAGCGTTCCTGCCGTTCAGCCGCGCCGCTACCGGTCGCCTGCGCGACGAACTGGCAAAATATCCCTTTGCTGAAGGCGGAATCGTGCTGTTTTGCCAGTATCGCTATCTGGCGGTGGAATATCTGATGGTGGCGGTGCTGAACAATTTAAGCAGCATGCGCGTCAACGAAGAGCTGGATATCAGCTCCACCCATTATCTGGATATCAATCACGCGGATATCGTCGCCCGTATTGATTTAACCGAATGGGAAACCAACCCGGAGTCAACCCGCTATCTGACCTTCCTGAAAGGCCGGGTAGGGCGCAAGGTGGCGGATTTCTTTATGGATTTCCTCGGCGCCAGCGAAGGGCTGAACGCGAAAGCGCAGAACCGCGGCCTGCTGCAGGCGCTGGATGATTTCGCCGCCGATGCGCAGCTGGATAAATCTGAGCGTCAAAACGTGCGCCAGCAGGTATACAGCTACTGCAATGAACAGCTGCAGGCCGGTGAGGAAATCGAGCTGGAGTCGCTGTCAAAAGAGCTGGCGGGCGTCAGCGAGAAGACGTTTCAGGAATTTACCGCCGAACAGGGCTACGAGCTGGAAGAGAGCTTCCCGGCGGATCGCAGCACTTTGCGTCAGTTAACCAAGTTTGCCGGCAGCGGCGGCGGGTTAACCATTAACTTTGACGCGATGCTGCTGGGCGAGAGGGTATTCTGGGATCCGGCCACGGATACCTTAACCATTAAAGGCACGCCGCCTAACCTGCGCGATCAGCTGCAGCGCCGCACCTCGGGCGGGAATTAAAACGCAAAATCCCGACGCCGGGTCGGGATTTTTTTAGCCTTGGGCCTGAGCTATCCGGCGCAGACGATCTCTACGCCATCGATGGCTAACTGCTGGCGCAGCGTCTCGTCTAACGTCGTATCCACGATCAGCGTACTGACCAGACCCAGCCCGCCGATAGCAAAAGCCGACGCGGAGTTCAGCTTCTCTTGTGACGCCATCACCACCGTTTCGGCAGCCCGCGTCGCCAGCGCGCGCTTGATCCCCGCTTCTTCATAATCGCCGGTGGTGAATCCCGCCCGTGGGTGAACGCCGGTGACGCCCATAAAAAACAGATCGGCATTGATGCGGGAAATACTTTCCAGGGCTGCGGACCCGACGCTGACCACCGAATGTTTAAACAACCGGCCGCCAATCAAAATCACCTCGATCAACGGTTTATCCACCAGCGCGACGGCGATCCCCGGACTGTGGGTGACCACCGTACACGCGAGGGTAGCCGGCAGCAGGCGCACCATCTCTCCGGTGGTGGTGCCGCCGTCGATAATCACCACCTGGCCGGGTTGAATGAGCTCTACCGCGCGCTGGGCAATGGTCTGCTTTGAGGCCATTTGCACGCTCTTTCTTGTTTCAATGGGCGCGATGGCTTCGGAAACCGGCAGCGCGCCGCCGTGGACGCGCTGCAGTTTGCCTTCCGCGGCCAGCTCCCGCAGATCCCGGCGAATGGAGTCTTCTGAGACGCTAAAGCGCTGGCTGAGATCCCCTGACATCACCTGTTTTTCCTCGGCGAGGATCTGCAAAATTTGCTGTTTTCTCTGGCTGGCGAGCATCAAAACACCTTCATGATTGATCTTGTTTGTGCACGATTATGCATGTTATGTTGCTCTCTGTCACCTAAAAGGGGAAAAACATGCACGCTGACGCACCGCGCGTTCGCCATATCCGCGAAACGCTGTTATCGGACAACTGGTATACGCTCAAGAAATATACTTTCGAACTATTGCGCCGGGACGGACGCTGGCAGGAGCAGAGTCGGGAAGCTTACGACCGCGGCAACGGCGCGGTGATTTTACTCTACAACCGCGAAAAGCAAACGGTAGTGCTGGTTCGCCAGTTTCGCTTTCCGGTGTGGATTAACGGTCATGATGGATTTTTGATCGAAGCCGCCGCCGGACTGCTGGATAACGCTTCGCCGGAGGCGCGCATCGTTGCCGAAGCCGAAGAGGAGACCGGTTTTCGCGTCACGCGGATTGAGCCGGTATTCACCGCTTACATGAGCCCCGGTTCGGTGACGGAGAAGCTTTACTTTTTCATCGCCGAATACTCTGCCGACGATCGGCGCGGCGACGGTGGCGGCCTGGCGACGGAAGGGGAAGATATCGAGGTGCTGGAGTGGCCGCTGGAAAAAGCGCTGCGGGCTATTGGCGAAGGGGAAATCGTCGATGCGAAAACGATTATGCTGCTGCAGCATCTGGCGCTGAATGCGGCAACGCTGTTAGCCTGATAAACAAAACGCCCCGAACCTTGCGGAGCGGGGCGTTTGCCATACAACTTTCAGTCGGCGATTAAGCGCGAACGAAGTCGATGTGAGTCAGCTTCGGCTTGAACGGGTGGCGCTGAACAGCCTGAGCTTTAACTTTCTCTTCTTTGCCATCAACAACGAGGGTCAGAACTTCGTTGTAGAACTCAGCGTTGTTCTGCATGTTCCACACTTTGTCGTGATCCAGTTCGATTGCTACTGGCGCAGCTTCGCCGCCATAGATGATGGCCGGGAATTTGTTAGCTGCACGCAGGCGGCGGCTCGCACCCTTACCCTGCTCTTTACGTAATTCTGCATTGATAGTAAACATTGATGTCTCTCTATATATAAATCCTGCTACAGGCGACCCAGCAGCAGGCAGATTATCTGCTTTGCGAATGCAAAAGCGGGCGGCATTATAGCTGCCATACGTTTTTGCGGCAACCAAAACCTCAGGCGCGCGGAGGATTAGCGCAATTCATTGGCCCGGCGAAATCGGCCCTGATAATCAAATACTTTCTCCCGCACCTGCCAGTATTGCCCCTTCATGCGCGCCACGACAAAGTCCGGATGGCGCAGCAGCGCCTGCTGGGCGATGATATCGGCGGGCGTTATCCAGCGCAGCGGCACGCCCGGCGTTCGGGTGTGCGGGCGGATAAAGAGCTGCTCAAAGGCGGTGCGCTGGGCGGGGGTATGCAGGCGGAAGCGCTCGCTGACGTCCGCGCCATCTTCATCGTAATAGGTGATTTTCAGCCAGCTGCCTTTATCATCCGCGCCGTGCTGCAGATCCATTCCGCTACAGCGCAGCACCAGCGCGTCTTTTAGCTTCAGCGCGGCTTTCAGCATGTCATCGGGGTCGACCAGAATGGTATCGCACTCGCGGCAGCGGCGGGCGGCGATATCGTTTTCCGCGTTGCACTGCGGGCAGTTTTTGAAGCGAAAGCGAAAATCACACTGCTCGCGATGGCCTTCGTCATCTTCAAACCAGCCCTGGCAGCGGCGGCCAAAGTGTTCAATCAGCGTGCCGTCGGCGGTGGTTTTCCCCCAGAACGTATTGGCGAAACCGCATGCCGGGCAAAACACCTGGACCGGCACGTTGTCGCTTTTTCCTTTCGGCGTCCCCACTTCCGGAGCATAGAGATCGTGCGGATTCCCGGCGTAATCAAGGATCAGGCAGTCGGTTTTACCCGGCGCCAGGCGCAGGCCGCGGCCGACGATCTGTTGGTAAAGACTCACCGACTCGGTCGGGCGCAGGATGGCGATCAGATCGACATGCGGCGCATCAAAGCCGGTGGTCAGTACCGCGACGTTGACCAGATAGCGATACTGCTGGGCTTTAAACGCTTCAATGATGCGATCGCGCTCCGGCCCCGGCGTTTCACCGGTAATTAAAGCCGCTTCGCCCTGCGGAAGTAACCCGGTCACTTCACGGGCATGTTCAACGGTGGCGGCGAAAATCATCACCCCTTTACGCGTTTGAGCGAACTCGACGATTTGGCTAACGATATGCGGCGTGACGCGCTGCTGTTTTTTCAGCTCATGGTTCAGGTCGGCCTCGCTGAACAGGCCATTGCTTTGCGCCTGGAGACGGCTGAAGTCATACTGAACCACCGGCATATCCAGCCGCTCCGGCGGCGTCAGGTAGCCGTTCTTAATCATATAGCGCAGCGGCAGCTCGTAGATGCAGTCGCGAAACAGCGCGTTTTCATCGCCGCGCACCATGCCGTGGTAGTGGAACTGGTAAATCCATCCCTTACCGAGGCGAAAAGGCGTGGCGGTCAGCCCCAGCAGGCGCAGATGCGGATTGACCTGCTGAAGGTGGCTGATGATCTGCTGGTACTGGCTGTCATCATCGTCGCTGATGCGGTGGCACTCGTCGACAATCAGCAGCGAAAACTCCCCCTGAAACTGGTCAAGGTTGCGGGCGACCGACTGCACGCTGCCAAAGACCACTTTACCGTGGCTCTCTTTGCGCTTAAGGCCCGCGGCGAAAATATCCGCCTCCAGGCCGAGCGCGCAATACTTGGCGTGGTTCTGCGCCACCAGCTCTTTAACGTGCGCCAGCACCAGTACCCGACCGCGCGCCAGGCGCGCCAGTTCGGCGATGACCAGGCTTTTACCTGCGCCGGTCGGCAGGACAATCGCGGCGGGTTCATGGTGGCGGCGAAACCAGGCGAGCGTGGCGTCGACCGCTTCTTTTTGGTAGGGACGTAGTGTAAAGGTCATGAATTTATAGCGGTTAATTAACTCGCGAATAGTATGCCACGAATCTTTTCCCTTGAGTGGTGTTAATAGCTCGTTATACTACCTATGAAATTCTTCTTTTTCGGGCGCGTTGCCCGCTCCAGCACTCTTACAGGCTAAAAAAATCTCATGCGACTTGATAAGTTTATCGCTCAGCAACTTGGCGTTAGCCGGGCTATTGCCGGGCGTGAAATCCGCGGCAGCCGCGTTACCGTGGACGGCGACATTGTAAAAGACACTTCCTTCAAGCTTCTGCCGGAGCACGACGTCGAGTACGACGGCAATACGCTGGTTCAGCAGAACGGCCCGCGCTACTTTATGCTTAACAAGCCGCAGGGTTACGTGTGTTCCACCGACGATCCGGATCATCCGACGGTGCTTTATTTCCTCGACGTGCCGGTGGCGCACAAGCTGCATGCCGCGGGTCGCCTGGATATCGACACGACCGGGCTGGTGCTGATGACCGACGACGGTCAGTGGTCTCACCGCATTACTTCTCCTCGCCATCATTGTGAAAAAACCTATCTGGTGACGCTGGAAAACCCGGTTGACGAGACGACCGCCGAGCAGTTTGCCAAAGGCGTTCAGCTGCATAATGAGAAAGAGCTGACCAAACCGGCGGTGCTGGAAGTCGTGACCCCGACCGTGGTCCGCCTGACCATTAGCGAAGGGCGCTATCATCAGGTTAAGCGAATGTTTGCCGCGGTGGGTAACCATGTAGTGGGCCTGCATCGCGAACGTATTGGCGACATTGCGCTTGATGCGGCGCTGGCGCCCGGTGAGTATCGTCCGCTGACGGAAGCTGAAATTGCCAGCGTCGGCGGCCAACATGCGCGGAGTAAAACGTGACGGCAAAGCAGAATTCTTCATTAGGGATTGTGTTTATTCTTGGCCTGCTGGCGATGTTAATGCCGCTGTCGATTGATATGTATCTTCCGGCGCTGCCGGTGATCGCGGCGCAGTTTAACGTGCCGGACGGCAGCGCGCAGATGACGTTGAGCACCTATATTCTGGGCTTTGCCCTCGGCCAGCTGTTGTATGGCCCGATGGCGGACAGCTTAGGGCGTAAGCCGGTTATTCTTGGCGGTACGCTGGTTTTTGCCGCGGCGGCGGTGGCCTGCGCGCTGTCGCAGACTATCGATATGCTGATTACCATGCGCTTTTTCCACGGTCTGGCGGCCGCGGCGGCGAGCGTGGTGATTAACGCCCTGATGCGCGATATCTATCCCAAAGAAGAGTTCTCGCGGATGATGTCGTTCGTCATGCTGGTGACGACCGTCGCGCCGCTGGTGGCGCCGATGGTCGGCGGCGCTGTGCTGGTGTGGTTTAGCTGGCATGCGATCTTCTGGATCCTCGCGCTGGCTGCACTCTTAGCCTCGGCGATGATCGCGTTCTTTATTAGCGAGACCCTGCCGCCGGAACGCCGGCAGAAGTTTCACATTCGTACTACGCTAGGCAACTTCGCGACCCTGTTTCGCCATAAGCGGGTGCTCAGCTATATGCTGGCAAGCGGCTTTAGCTTCGCCGGGATGTTCTCATTTCTGAGCGCCGGCCCGTTTGTGTATATCAATATTAACCACGTTTCCCCGCAGCACTTTGGCTACTATTTTGCGCTGAACGTCGTCTTCCTGTTTGTCATGACCATGATCAACAGCCGGTTTGTGCGGCGGGTTGGGGCGCTGAATATGTTCCGCGCCGGGCTATGGATCCAGTTTGCCATGGCGGTATGGATGGTGGTGTGCGCGCTGTTTGACGTGGGTTTTTGGGCGCTGGTGTTTGGCGTAGCGGCGTTCATCGGCTGCGTTTCGATGGTCTCTTCCAACGCGATGGCGGTGATTCTCGATGAGTTTCCGCATATGGCGGGGACCGCTTCCTCGCTGGCAGGCACTTTCCGTTTCGGCATTGGCGCCATTGTCGGCGCGATGCTATCGATGGCAACGTTTACCACCGCCTGGCCAATGCTGATTTCCATCGCCTTCTGCGCCAGCAGCTCCATCCTCTTTTATCTCTACGCCAGCCGACGGCGCAAAGCCGCGCGCTAAGCGACTTTCAGGGGGCGATATCGCCCCTTTTTTTGATGCATATCAACCGAAGCCGGCTTCTCAGTTCAGTAATTTGTTTATTTTATGTAAAATCAAATCGCTCTAAAAGTCGCATGATTGCGATAAAAAAGTTGTTTTAGATCACAGAAACGGGTACATATAGCCCGAAGATGTTCCACCTGCACAATTATAAACTTTTACATTACAAACCAATAACACGGCTATGCCACTGGTGTAAGCGTTTTCTGTGCAGGATCAGGACTAGTTGTCAATAATGTGTTAGTATTGATGTAAAATTATTGTGAAGTATTTTGCTTCCGGGGTAAACACGTGAATACACTGCAACTCTCTATCGTACACCGTCTGCCGCAGAGCTATCGCTGGCTGGCCGGTTTTGCAGGTTCAAGAGTTGAACCGATTCCGCAAAACGGCTCGCAGAGTGAAAACAGCCTCGTGGCGTTGAAACTACTCAGCCCCGATGGCGAAAGCGCGTGGCCGGTCATGCATAAACTCAGCCAGGCCCTTAGCGACATCGAGGTCGACAGTTCTGTCGTGGAATGTGAAGGGGAACCGTGCCTGTTTGTTAACCGTCAGGACGAATTTGCCGCGACCTGTCGCCTGAAAAATTTCGGCGTGGCGATTGCTGAACCCTTCTCCGGCAACAACCCCTTCTGACCGTCAGCTCAACGCCAGCAGCTGACGGGTATACTCCTGCTGCGGAGCGGTAAATACGCGCTCGCACTCACCCTGCTCGACGACTTCTCCCTGCCGCAGCACCATCACCTGATGACACAGCGCCCGTACGACGCGTAAATCATGGCTGATAAAAATATAGGCCAGCTGATGCTTTTGCTGTAACGCCTTCAGCAGCGCGAGGATTTGCGTCTGCACGGTTTTATCCAGCGATGAGGTGGGCTCATCCAGCACAATAAGCTGCGGTTTGACGACCAGCGCCCTGGCGATAGCGATGCGCTGACGCTGGCCGCCGGAGAAGGCGGCAGGGTAGCGATGCCGTGATTGCGGATCGAGACCTACCTCCTGCATCGCCTGAATCACCGCCTGTTCCCGTTCGGCGGGCGTGAGCGTTGGCTGATGAACGCGCAGTCCCTCTTCAATAATTTGCAGCACGTTGAGCCGCGGGTTTAACGATGAGTTAGGGTCCTGAAACACCACCTGCATGCGGCGACGCAGCGGCAGCATTTGCTGACGGTTACGTCCCTGAAGCGCCTCACCGTCAAAGGCGATCGCGCCAGCGGAATGAATCAGACGCAGAAGCGCCAGCCCGGTGGTGCTTTTGCCCGATCCTGACTCGCCGACCAGCCCCAGCGTTTCTCCCGCGCGCAAATGAAAGCTGACGGCGTTAACGACGCGGTTATGATCGACAACCCGCCGCAGCAGACCTTTACGTATCGGGAAGGCGATACTCAGGTTTTCCGCCCGCAGTAATACCGGCGCATCGGGCGCGAGCGGGACGGGATCGCCCGACGGCTCGCTGTCCAGCAGGCGGCGGGTATAAGGGTGTTCGGGGGCGGAAAACAGCGCCTGGCAGCCGTTTTGTTCGACGCAGCGGCCGTTCTGCATCACCGCGACGCGATCGGCGAGCTGACGAACGATGCTCAGGTTATGGGTGATAAACAGCAGCCCCATATTTAACTCTTGCTTCAGCTCGCGCAGTAGCGTGAGGATTTGCGCCTGCACCGAGACGTCCAGCGCGGTAGTGGGTTCGTCGGCGATAAGCAGCTCCGGGCGGGTCAATAGCGCCATGGCGATCATCACCCGCTGGCGCTCGCCGCCGGACAGCTGATGCGGATAGTCGGCCAGCCGCCGGGGCGCATTGCGGATCCCGACGCGCTCCAGGCAGTCGAGGATTTCTCCGCGCGCCGCTTCTTTGCGCATCCCGCGATGCAAGGAGAGCACTTCGTACAGCTGTTTTTCCAGGGTATGTAGCGGATTAAGCGAAACCATCGGCTCCTGGAAGATCATCGCGATGCGGTTACCGCGCACGCCGCGCAGGGTGCGCTCATCCGCGTGCAGCAGCGACTGACCGTGAAAGCGGATATCGCCGGTGGGATAGCTGACCGGCGGCGACGGGAGCAGCCGCAGCACCGATAGCGCGGTTACGCTCTTACCGGAGCCGGACTCGCCGACCAGCGCCAGGGTCTCGCCGACGGCAATCTGCAGCGACAGTTCGCTGACGACGGAGGTGGTTTCTCCCTGCTGGCGAAAGGCGATGGAGAGGTTATCGATATCTAACAGAGGTTGCGTCATGCTACACCGCCTTGCTTGGGTCAAAGGCATCGCGAACCGCCTCACCAATAAAAATCAATAACGTCAGCAGCACCGCCACCGACAGAAAGGCGGCGATGCCCAGCCAGGGCGCCTGAAGGTTGTTTTTACCCTGCAACAGCAGTTCACCCAGCGAAGGAGAGCCCAGCGGCAGGCCAAAGCCGAGAAAATCGAGCGAGGTCAGGGTGGTTATCGAACTGCACAGAATGAACGGCAGGAAGGTCAGGGTGGCGACCATGGCGTTAGGCAGCATATGGCGCAGAATAATCGCGCGATCGCTGACGCCAAGCGCCTGCGCGGCGCGGATATAATCATAGTTACGGGTGCGCAGGAACTCGGCGCGGACGACGCCGACCAGCGTCATCCAGCCGAACAGCACGGTAATGGCCAGCAGCCACCAGAAGTTGGCCTGCACAACGCTTGAGAGCAGGATAATCAGAAACAGCGTCGGCATTCCCGACCATACCTCGATAAACCGCTGTCCCCAGAGGTCAATCTTTCCACCGTAATAGCCCTGAACGGCGCCGGCCATCACGCCCAGCACGCTGGAGAAGAAGGTCAGCAGCAGACCAAAGAGAATGGAAATGCGCGTACCGTACAGAATTCGCGCCAGCACGTCCCCGCCGTTGGCATCGGTGCCAAGCCAGTTCTGGGCTGACGGCGGCGAAGGGAAGGGCGCATCGGTGGCGAAATTTATGGTCGTCGCGCCGAACCGAACCGGCGCCCACAGGGCCCAGCCGTTATCGTCCAGCCGCTTTTGCAGCCACGGGTCCTGATAGTCGGCGGCGGTGGCAAAGCTGCCGCCGAAGGTGGTCTCGCTGTAGTTTTTCAGGAGCGGGACGTAGAGGCTGCCGCGGTACTGGACGAGTAGCGGCTTATCGTTAGCAATCAGCTCGGCGCACAGGCTACAGGCGAAAAGCGCTAAAAAGATCCATAGCGACCAGTAGCCGCGGCGGTTGTGGCGAAAACGCGCCCAGCGGGCCTGATTGACGGGACTAAAAAATGACATTAGCGGCCCTCAAAATCGATACGCGGATCGACCAGCGTATAGCTGATATCGCTGATGATATTCAGCAGTAGGCCAATCAGGGTAAAAATATACAGCGTGCCGAACATGACCGGGTAATCGCGAGATACGGTGGCTTCATAGCCCAGCAGCCCCAGTCCGTTAAGCGAGAACATGACTTCAATCAGCAGCGAGCCGGTAAAAAACATGCTGATAAAGGTAGCCGGGAAACCGGCGATCACCAGCAGCATCGCGTTGCGAAACACGTGTCCCCAGAGGATCTGCTTTTCGCTTACCCCCTTGGCGCGGGCGGTAACCACGTACTGCTTGCGGATCTCATCAAGAAAGCTGTTTTTGGTCAGCATCGTGAGGGCGGCAAAACCGCCGATCACCGTTGCCAGCACCGGTAGGGTGATATGCCAGAGATAGTCGAGGATTTTTTGGTACCACGGCAGGCTGTCGAAGTTGGCGGACACCAGCCCGCGTAGCGGAAAGAGATCGAAATAGCTGCCGCCGGCAAAGATAACGATCAGCAAAATGGCGAACAGGAACGCTGGGATCGCATAGCCGATAATAATCAGCGTACTGCTCCAGACGTCAAAATGGCTGCCGTTGCTGACCGCTTTACGGATCCCCAGCGGAATCGACACCAGATAGATAATGAGCGTACTCCATAAGCCCAGGGTGATAGAGACCGGCAGGCTGTCTTTAATCAGCTGCAGCACCGATGAGCTACGAAACAGGCTATCGCCAAAATCAAAGCGCAGGTAATCTCCGAGCATTTTAAAATAGCGCTCGTGCAGAGGCTTATCAAAGCCGTAGCGGTGGGTTATCTCGGCAATCACTTCCGGGTCCAGCCCGCGCCCGCCGCGATAGTGCCCATCGCTGATGTTGCTGACGCCGGTACGCGCATGGCTGGCGGCCATCCCGCCGTCACCGGCGCCGGGCAAGCCGCCGCGATCGCCGAACTCAATCGCCGCAATCGCCTGATCGACCGGGCCGCCGGGCGCAATCTGCACAATAAAAAAGTTAATGGTGATAATCGCCCACAGGGTGGGGATGATGAGCAGTAGTCGGCGGAGCAGATATGCACCCATCTTAATTCCTTAGCGTCTGTCCGCGGGGAGTCTGGCCGCTTTGCTTGCGTCGTACCACCCGTTTTCGAAACCGGAGGAGTAGATCGCGCGGGTCTGCGGGAAGGAGAATTTGTCCCAGTATGCGGTTCGGTCCTGGGCCATATACCACATCGGCAGCATGTAATAGTTCCACGTCAGCACGCGGTCGAGAGCCCGGCCCAGCGGCAGCAGCTTTTCTTTATTACCCTGCCAGCGAATAATCTGCGCGATGAGCTGGTCGACGGCCGGGCTTTGGACCCCAGAGGCGTTGTAGCTGGAGTTAATATATTGGGAGTCCCAGGAGACTTGCAGGCCGGTGTCGGGCCAGGGCGTGGCGCGCCAGACGTTTGGCATCATGTCGTAATCCCGACTGCGCTTGCGATTGCTGTACTGGGAGTTGTCGACCTGGCGGATATCCATAACGATGCCGAGCCGCTGAAGATTGTGCTGAAAGGGCAGGACCCAGCGATCGCTGCTGCCGGAGGGAAGCAGCAGCTCAAAGCGTAACGGTTTGCCGCTCTTCGCATTCACCCGGCGCTGGTTTTTCACTATCCACCCCGCCTGGTTAAGGATGGCATCCGCTTTCAGCAGGTTTGCGCGAGCGAAACCATCGCCGCTGGAAATTGGCGGCCGGTATATCTGCGTGAAGACTTCGGCCGGGATCTCTTTTTTCAGCGGCGTCAGCAGCGCCAGCTCGTCGGCATCCGGATAATCGCGCGCCGCGTATTCGGTATTCTGAAAGAAGCTGTTGGCGCGGCTGTAGGAGCCATAGAACAGCGCCTTATTCATCCATTCAAAATCAAAGGCGAGGGTGATGGCTTCGCGCACCCGGCGGTCGGAAAATACCGGGCGCTGAATATTAAACGCCAGCCACTGCGTGTTCTGCGCCGAAGTGTTGGTGTATTCGTCTTTGACGATATAGCCGTGGGTAAAGTTGCGTCCAACGTAGCGGGTCGCCCAGTTTTTGGCAACGTTCTCTTCGCGGCGGTCGACGGCGCCGGCCTTAAAGGCTTCGAAAGCAACGTTGTCATCCAGATAATAGTCGTAGCGCAGCGAGTCGAAATTCCAGCGCCCGCGGTTGACCGGCAAATCGGCAGCCCAGTAGTCCTTTACCCGCGAGTAGGTAATGTACTGGCCCATGCGCCAGGCGGTGATGCGATACGGGCCGCTGGCCAGCGGCGGCGCAGAGAGCGGGTCGCTGAGCTTATGATTCCTCCAGTATTTTTCCGGCATAACGGGCAGCGTCATCAGGCTAAGCATGTTCTCTTTGCCCGGGGCGGCTAAATCAATGCGCACGGTGAGCGGAGCGATGGCTTTTACGCGGGTGCCTTTATAATAGAGGCGAAACTGCGGTACCCCTTCGGTCATAAACTTCTGGAAGGTAAACGCGACATCGCTGGCGGTGATGGGGCTGCCGTCGTGGTAGCGGGCGCGCGGATTGAGCGTAATCTCCATCCACGAAAAATCATCGGCGTAGCGCGTATGCTCGGCAATCAGCGGATAGTAGCTGCCGGGCTCATCGTCAGAGGTGGTGAAGAGCGTATCGTATAAGCTTTCGGTACGAATACCCGGGTTGCCGCGCAGGGCGTAGCGGTTGAAATTATCAAAGGTACCGATGGCGGCGAGGGTAATTGCGCCGCCTTTAGGCGCGGCGGGATTGGCATAATCGTAATGGGTAAAGCCTGCGGCGTATTTCGGCTCGCCGATAATCGCGAACCTGTCGCTCTCTTTAATGGTTTGCGCCTGGCTCTGCAGGCTAAATAAGGCCAGCAGTATCAGGCTGATGCGCGCAAAAATAACCAGGATCTCGTCCTCCCATGCCGGGCCTGAAACGGCCCGGCCTCTGATAGCAAATAATAAAGGACCCTTAGCGGGTTGGGAAATATTTCGCCGGTTCATCATGGGCGGCGATCAGCGCTTCCAGCGTCAGCGGCCGGCTTAGCCAGTATCCCTGCAAATAATTTACCCCATGATCGCGCAGCCATTCCGCCTGCTCCTGCGTTTCCACGCCTTCGGCGACGGTGGTGAGCTTCAGCCGGCGGCTTAGGGTGATAACCGCGTCCAGCACCGGCGAGGTCACGGTCTCCGTGCCGATAGCCTGTACGAAGCCGCGGTCTATCTTCAGGTAATCAAAGTTATAGCGTTCCAGATAAATTAGCGCGCTATGGCCAGTACCGAAATCATCTATCGCAATTTCAAAACCCTGCTCGTGCAGCCAGTCGAAGTTTTCTAAGGAACGATTTTTATCGATCATCGCGCGCTCGGTGATTTCCAGCACCACGCTAAAATGGTCGGTCGGCATAGCGGCGGTAAATCGCTGCAGATCCTGCTGAAAGCTCCCGGCGTGTAGGTGAATGGGGGAAATATTGATCCCCAGCTTGCTTCCGGCGGGCAGGAGCGTTTGCAGAACAGGCGCATCCTGCGCAATCAACGTTAAGAGATGGCGGGTAAGCGGAACGATGATCTGCTGGGTTTCTGCAAGGTTGATAAAGACATCGGGAGGGATCTCGCCGGCCACCGGATGCCGCCAGCGCATCAGCACCTCAACGCCGCTGATTTGTAGCGTCTCTGACCTCACCACCGGTTGATAGACCACGTAAAACTGATCGTTTTTGATGGCCAGCAGAAGCTCTTTACGCGGGTCCGACTTAATGGTGAGGACGTAGTAGCTTAAAAGCCCGGCCAGCAGTCCGCACACGACACCCAGTAGCAGAGCGAACTGCGTATTCTCCGCCAGCCAGCTGTTGGCGTAGAGATAGACTTTCAGCGGCAAGCCGTCAATTTGCGTCTGGCGAATGGGCGGCGAGAGCAGGGTCTGCGGGTCGATGAGTTGGTTACTGAAGGTAGAGATGGCGACGTCCTTAATGGCCAGCGCCAGGCCGCTGAAATCATTCTGTCGCGCTGAATAGAGGATATAGGGCGTCAGGTTGGCATTAATCGAGACAAAAATACCGTCTTTCCCGCCGTGGGGGCTACGAACCCACAACGCCAGCGCGGCGCTTTTGGGCATCATTGGCGTCCCGGGCAGAATCGCCATATCGACCGCTTGAGTAACATCAAGCTGCGGTATGAGCTGGGTTAAGGGCGTACTCATCGCGCCTGTAGCGGAGGAACAAAACGCGAGGCCATTTTTGACCAGCAGGACGGCGCGTACGTTTGGGCTGAAGGCCGCATGGGCGGTTAAGCCTGAGGCAACGTTCTCACATGGCTCATCGACCAGCGGCTGCAGGCCGTGGATAGTCTGATTTAAATCGTGAAAATAGTCCTGCAGATAGGTATGGACGTTGTTAATAATGACGTCAAAACGCTCCGCCCGGTTGTGATAAATCACCATAAACTGGATGCTACCGGCCAGCAGGGCGACGGCTATTCCAATACATATACTGGTCAGCCAGTTTTTTCGCCGGGGAGCGAGGTGACGGGTAGGCATAGGCTATATAGTCAGTCCGTATTGTTGATGTGCGCCAAAGGGCTGATAGAAAAACGCTTTTTCTATCCCTGCTTAAAGACATAGCTTATTTTACGAAGTTTATTGGCTGGCGAGCAAAAAAAAACACCGCCTCGGCAGTGTTTTTTTGTTTCTTCCGTTGGCCAAGGGATTAACCAACGGCAGAAGACGATTACGAACGGCTCAGAACGCGTCGCGCTTCGTTATAGCGCTTTTTCCAGTATGGCTCATCCATGCTTGAAATGGTCACACCGCTGCTGGTGGATGCATGAACAAACTGATTGTTGCCGATATAGATACCAACGTGGCGGCCCGTGGAGCCGGCGCGGAACAGAACTAAATCACCGGTACGCAGCTGGGCGCGGCTGATCGATTTTCCGGAATCCTGCTGCTCTGAAGTGGAGCGCGGCAGTTCCAGGCCAAACTGTTCACGGAAAGTCCGTTGCACAAAGGCGGAACAATCGATGCCTTTACGGGTGCTGCCGCCGAGGCGGTAACGCACGCCCTTCCAGCTGGCATACTGATCCATCAAGCGGGACTTCACGTCCAGGTTGCGGACCATCGTTTCAAATTCATCCTGAGAGGCTTGCAGTGATGATAAATCGCCACTACCCACAGCAAGCGTCTCAGAATGCATATTTCTGGCGGTACTATTTGAACTACACGCGGAAAGCAGAACCGCAACTGCAATCGCGGGGGCGACCCGCAAGATATATCTCAAAATCGGCTGAGATTTGACCATGCTGTGTGTTATCCCTTGTTGTCCTTAACGACAATGTCGTTATAAAAAATGCCAAACGTGTTAGAGCCTAATTACCTGGTCGCAATGAGACAATTCCGTAAGCATAAAACTGTGGAGTCACGCACAAATTTATTCATTCTATGAATTGATGTTGCTGACGAGGCAAAACGAGATTGAGGTTACCCGATCAACCGGGGGATGGCGAGCGGTTTTACGCATTTTCTTATAAGTATTTTTGCGACAAAAAGTGAATCATCGGCAAAGGACAAAATAGCGGCAGTGGTGGGTAAAAAATACGCAATTTACTCATTTTTAAGATGATTAATATGACAGGAAGATGATACGTGATGAGAAAACAGGCGCGGGCAAAAAAAGGGACCCAGAACGATCCCTTATGAATGATATTAATTAATTGTAAAGATAGATTTAATTTTTTGCTTTTCTACCCGGAAGGTGGCGCTCAAATAAGGCAATAACCTTATCGCTCAATGAGGTCATCAATACCCAGGGGGCGCCAATGAGCACCGCCGTTAATGAGCCGACTGCAATATCGGTAAACCAGTGGGCGCCAATCATCACGCGTGGGAAAGCGAACACCACGAATATCACCAGCGCGATAGCAAACGCCCGGCGACCAAAATAACGCCACATAAATGACGCAAATATCAGCAGCATCATCCCGTGATCGCCCGGGAAGCTATCTTTTGAAGCGTCTTTGGTGGGGAATGAGATCACATCGCTCACTTTGGTGATGTCGGTAAAAGAGAGCGAAGGGCTGGCGCGCTTAACCGGCATCAGGTGCTGGGCCAGCTGATTGATAATGACGGCAGCCAGCAGCATCACCAGGCCGATGATAATCACCCGGCGGCGTCCGGCGCTCTGCTCTTTGAACCAGAAGCTCAGCATCAGGCTGCCCATCGCCAGTAGCGAGCAGGCGTCAAAGGCGCGGTTATTGATAATCGCCAGCAGCCAGGTATAGGCGGTGCTCACGCCAACCAGGTGATTAAAGAAATAGAAGATCGCTGAGTCCAGCGGATTCCAGAAACCATGGTTAACGGGAAGGTACCATGAACAAAAAAGCGCTATACCCGCCGCGTTCAGCAGCAGGATAAGGGGAATTCGATTTTTAATCATAACTATCATGTATTGGGTAAACGACGGCAACCATAGCCGTCTTAACTTAAACGAATCCTCAACAAGGAGGCCTGCAGTGCGTTCCAGTCCGTCTCAGTATCGGCAATCAGCTCGATGCGGCTGTCGGGTGGGGAGACGTTCTGCGTCTCAATATGCAGATCAAGCTGTTGACGATTGATCCGTACCAGCCCCTCCGCAATGCGCATAACGCCTTTGACGCGCCCGACCGGCGCCAGGCGCGCCCATTCGAGCAGGGCAACGGTGTCGAAAACGGTTTCAGCGTCAAAAATCCAGCCGCAGGCGTGATAGCCCTGACCGCTATTGAGGCTGCGGCGCCAGCGCTGATGGGCGGGGAGGCTCAGTGCCGCAAGGCCTTGTTTCTGCTCGTGGCCGTGGGCGTGTTCGGCGCTGGCGGGGAGCGGCGCAAGGTTGCGGCGCGGTAAATCAAGCAGCGCCGGGTCGATATTACCCCGCGTAGCGCTGACGAATCGGCGATCGCCTGCGTAGGCTTGCCACCATGCGGCAAAGGCGCGTTGACTCTCCTCCGTCGAGCGGTCGGCTTTATTGCTGATAATAACGTCAGCGGCCGCCAGCTGGTCACGAAAGTTGTCGTTGGTCACCGCTTTTTCGTCCAGCAGCTGGCGCGGGTCCAGCACGCACAGGGTAGCGCGCAGGTCGATCCACGGCTCGTATACCGCGGCGGTCAGCATATCGAGGATCTGTTTAGGATGGCCCAGCCCGGTGGGTTCTATCAGCAGGCGATCGGGTTTGCCCTGGCGTAGCAGGGTATTGAGCCCGACCTGCATTGGCAGGCCGTTTACGCAGCACATACAGCCGCCGGGGATCTCTTTGAGCAGCGCGCCGCTTTCCGCCAGCAGCGCGCCGTCAATACCCACTTCACCAAACTCGTTGACCAGCACGGCCCATTTTTCATCCGCGGGCTTATTGGCCAGCAGATGCAGAATCGTCGTGGTTTTGCCGCTGCCGAGAAACCCCGTGATCAAGTTGGTTTTGGTCACTTTTTCTCCAGGATAAATGTAATGTTGTAACAGTTACGCCTATCCTGACGAAAAAAAGGGAGAAAGAGAAGACTTAGCGCGGACAGAAGGGGATTCTGTCCGCTAAAAGGCAGTTATTGTTAAGCGTTCAGCGTGCCGGCAATCGCCTGACGCGCGCCAAAGGCGGCAAGCTGATGCCATGCGGCGGTGATGTAAGCGACAAACTGCGGATCCTGCGGCAGGTCGCGGCCGAAGATCTCCTCAAGCGTAAGCAGGGCCGCCACGCGCTGGTGTTCATCGCTGGCGGAGACCAGTTTCTGTATCTTATCGGCCAGCGGATCGCGAATATCAATCGCATTTCCGCCATCGTCAATACCGCTGACGTAGCGCATCCAGCCCGCGACGCCGAGCGCCAGCAGCGGCCAGTGGCTGCCTTGCGCAAGGTGGACGCGAATACCGTCAAGCATACGTTGCGGCAGCTTCTGGCTGCCGTCCATGGCGATTTGCCAGGTGCGATGCTTCAGCGCCGGATTGCTGAAGCGTTCGATCAGGCTGTCAGCATACGCCGTCAGATCCACGCCCTGGATAGATAAGGTCGGCGCCTGTTCGTCAAGCATCAGGCGGTAGGCGGCGCTGCGGAAAATCGGATCCTGCATGCAGTCGCTAATATGCGCATGACCCGCCAGATAGCCAAGCCAGGCGAGGAACGAGTGGCTGGCGGTGAGCAACCGCAGGCTCCTCTGTTTCCCCTGGCGCAGTTCATCGGTCATCTGAACGCCCGCGATTTCCCACGCCGGGCGTCCGGCAACGAAGTTATCTTCGATAACCCACTGAATAAAGGGTTCGCAGCTGATAGCGCAGGGGTCTTCTACGCCCAACGCGGCGCTAATTTCCGCCAGCGATTCATCGGTGGCGGCTGGCACAATGCGGTCAACCATGGTGCCGGGAAAGCTGACGCGCTCGGCGATCCACTGCGCCAGCTCCGGGCTCCGTTTTTCGGCCATTCCCAGCACGGCGTTTTTCACCACATGCCCGTTGTTGGGGATGTTATCGCAGGAGAGGACGGTAAACGGCGGTAGTTCACGCTGACGGCGGCGCGATAAGGCTTCGACCAGAATGCCGGGAACCGATTGCGGCAGCGTCGGGTTTTGCAGATCGTGGATAATGCGCGGCTGCGTCATGTCCAGCAGGCCGCTGGCCGGATCGATGCAGTAGCCTTTTTCGGTGATGGTCAGAGAGACGATGGCGACCTGCGGTTCGCAAAATTTCTCAATAATCGCGGCCAGCGAATCCAGTTTTGCGTTCAGGCATTCATGGACGGCGCCGACCACGATTGGCTGATTGCCCTCGGCGCCTTTTTCCAGCACGGTAAACAGGTGGTCCTGCTGGCGAAGCTGGCTCATCAGCCGATCGCCGCTGAACAGGCTGATCTCACAAATCCCCCAGTCCCCGCCGCCGGCGTTAAGCACCCGATCGGTGAGGAGCGCCTGGTGCGCGCGATGAAACGCGCCGAAACCAAAATGCACAATACGCGAACGCAGCTGGCTGCGGTCATATTGAGGGAGCTGTACGCCTTCCGGCAGCGTAGCCGTAGCTATGGTAGTCATTCTTAACACACCTGATTAACGGATAATTAACATTCCCAGTGTAAAGTTATATGACAACAAATTAAATTGGTGAGCCTTGTTTATCCGCTTAATGTGAGCTCGGTCATCATTTTTTGGCTGGCTACCCGGCTGGCTTGAAAAGCGGGCGCGCTTAATGGCGGAAAGGAGCGACAGTTTAATTATTTTTGGTATAACAACTTTACGGCGAGTGAAGGGAGAGCAACGTTGCCAGCAGAGAGAGGGCCAGGCGCTGCGGATAAGGTGCGAAAAAAAGGACAGCCGCTGGCTGCCCTTTATGATGTTGCAAACGCAGAGTTTAGTCCGCGCGGCCCATGTAGCGGCTCTCTTCGATATGGATACGAATGCGCTCGCCCGCGCTCAGGTATTCAGGCACCTGAACGACCAGGCCGGTGCTCAGCGTCGCCGGTTTGTTACGGGCGCTTGCGGATGCGCCTTTGATACCCGGCGCCGTCTCTACGATTTCCAGATCCACGGTCTGCGGCAGCTCCAGCGCCAGCAGCTGGCCGTCCCAGGTCAGAACCTGCATATCCGGCATGCCGCCTTCCGGCATAAACAGCAGCTCTTCTTCGATCTGCTCTTTGGTGAAGATATACGGGGTGTAATCTTCTTTATCCATAAAGACGTATTCGTTGCCATCGATATAGGAGAAGTCAACGAAGCGGCGGGTCAGGGTGACGGTATCGACGATGTCGTCGCCTTTAAAGCGTTCTTCCACTTTCAGGCCGGTGCGCACATCGGAGAAACGCATTTTGTACAGCGTCGCTGCGCCGCGGGCGCTCGGTGACTGAATATCAATATTTTTAACAATCAGCAGTTTGCCGTTGTAATTCAGCACCATACCTTTTTTAATTTCATTCGCTCTTGGCATTGCAGTCATCCTGTCACTTAAAGGGTCGAAAATATCGCGTAAAACTACTCGCGCCGGGCCTTTCAGGCAAGTGGAATTCGCCTGTTTTGCTATCTTCAGGCAAAACGTTTAGGCTGGGCTGCTAAACGCGTTATCGGAAGAGTCGATTATGGAATGCCGCCCTGAATGCGGAGCTTGCTGTATCGCTCCTTCTATCTCCAGCCCTATCCCGGGCATGCCGCAGGGCAAGCCTAATTGTCAATTATTCATAGTATGCCAACTGGTAAGTATGGGGCAGACTATCTGATTGCGTAGCCTTCTGTTAATGTCATGGGAAATATAAGGTAGCGTGAGGCATATCTAATGCAGTGTCGTATTGACTGTGGGGCTTGTTGTATTGCACCGTCTATATCAAGCCCAATTCCTGGCATGCCTGAGGGGAAACCCGCGAATGTAAGGTGTGTTCAATTATCTAATGACAACTTATGTAACATTTTCGGTTCGGAACTACGACCAAAAGTGTGCGGTAATCTTCAACCTTCTTTAGATATGTGTTCAACGGATCGTGACGCCGCTATGACTTATCTGCTTCACTTGGAGTCCAGCACAGCACCATAAGTATTTGTAGAACATCGCTTGCTAACACATAACCTTTGGTGATGTATATTTGGTTTTTTATATCAACAGGATTGGGGGGATTCCCCCATTCTCTTATAGGATAGCTATCACGCAGCCATTTCATCTTCAAAAATGTCTTCCAGGTCTTGTTGTTGAAATCGATCAGTGGCATCGACATTGAGGTCTAGTTTCAGTTGCTCAATATCAAATTGAACACGATAGCCTGTTTTCTCTGCGATATAGTCACTGAGTTCATCTGTATCTACAGGATTGGGGCATGTGACACCATCATGCTGAAGCAAGACAACATTATCACCAAGAAAGCTAATCATGTGCTGAAGTATCAGTGATTCTGCACCGTGGAGAAGATGAGCTAATAATTTTGATTTCTTAACCGATTCTCCGTTTTCTGTTATGGTCTTAACAATCATCCCAGCGTCGTTTTTGATTTTGTAACAGCCTCTAGTCCGCGCTGTATAATCCTCAATCACATAACGTCTCACATTGGTGACTTCCTCAGCTAGTTTGCTAATCCAGGTATCTTTGATAGCCTCGTCACTGGTATCAATGTCCAGCTTTTTTAGTACCCCACGAGGCCCTAGATTGGTGCCATAAATAAGGGCAATCAAAACTACCTTCGCTTGTTCTTCTGTGCATTGTAACGTAGTGGCTACTTCTTTACGGACCTGTTTTTTGTTACGGACATAATGGCTAATACGCGGCGTTTTTATACCGATCCGAGCGCACATCTGTTCCAGTAAGTTGTAGTGACAATTCTCGATATCCACATCAAACATGCCAGCCAATGAAGCTTTACGAATCTCTCTCTTACAATTTTGAAGATTTACAGAGCCTTCTGCATATAAACGTCCCCCATTACTTTGCACGTATGTTATCGGTAATAAACCACTTTTACTCGCTTTCGCAAGCGTTAACAGGTATTCAATTTGACTAATCATATTTCTATGGTTGTCACTCTGTTGGAGGCTCTTCAGGTATCGCCTGAGAGATAACTCATTAAGAAGAATTTCTTTAGGGACCTTGACTTCTATACTACATTTATTGCTATTTTTTAATTGGGAGCGGATGCCATTCCGAGGTGGGTTGTATGGTTTTCCTTCGTTATAGAGACCGCATTTACTAGGAACTGCCTTGCAACATGCCGAAAAAATGTTATATCCAGCACTAGTTACTCTATAGCCGTTAGGCCAATTATCTGCCCAGTAATTACAACTTTTTTTGATTAAAGGAATATCTTTTATCATGTCATCAAATCTCGAAGCTCTCGGTATATGTTTTCGTCTCTCAGAGGAATAAAGTAAGAAAGCGTACTCATCTTTGGGATGCTTTCTCCTGTTGGTGGCTCCGATCAGAAACTGATTAAAGTAATAAGATTTCTCTTTTTTTGAATATTTATTCAATATATCAGAGGTGCAAACACCTTTATCAACTAATACATTTTCAATGACTTCATCAAAGTTGCGTGGTTTAAGGTTCATATCATATTCTCGTTTTACAAAACCGTTAAGTGGGCTGGAGGCCTTGCTGTACACGGGTTTGCGGTAATTTGTTAGTAGTATTTATGCAACATAGTATTGATGCCCTTGTCCTCTTGTCCTTCCCCCTTTTCGGGAAAAAAACGAAAAGACGTAACAAATTCTTCAGATCAGTGATCAGAATAAAATATTGTTGTAAAGATCATTCATTCGATGATTTCAAGACGGAATAAAGGCAAAGGGTTTACCGTTAAGGTCAAGAAAACCGATCTGGAAAGGGATCAATAGAAGGGAGTTGCGGACAAACAGTAGTACATCGTGTACTACAAGAAGCAATAGGTTTGCTCCCTTGGACCAGGTCATCACTTCCTGGCATCACGGTCCAGTCTGGAGAGGTTGCTGCGCCCCGTGAAAATTACGCTGTTGGCATATAGGATATGAGCGCTAAGGACTATTGTCAAATCTGAAAGTCAAGATTTATTATTGACTTAGATTTGAAATCCTATCGAAAACATGTTAACCACACACATGATTTTCTGATAACTGATACTGACCCAGATAAAGTTCTACACGAAGGAGAGCAAATGAGTGAGCCAATGGTCCTCCGTTTCCAGAGGATGGCACTTGATAACGAAACATCTACGTCAGATTTACTCAGGATGGCTAAAGCTATTGCAGTAAAGCTTCAATTGACAGATGTAATTGAATGGATCGATTTTGAGCTTGATGGGTATCCTGCGGGAGTGACCGTACCTGACTATCGCATCACGAGGGGAAGGATCTTAGGGCATAACCCGATAAATGGACTCATTCCGATGTTGGTAAGTAATCAACAGGATGAGGATATGTTGAGTACTGTACATATTAGAGCGCCAATCACTGAACTCGCTTTGGCGTATGATAACCCCGGTTCTACAATGGTTTTTCCTTTGTCAACTGAGTTTTCAAATCAACTACAGAGTAATCAGCCTGATTTTTTGCGATTTCCAATTGTAAGACGGATCACCCAAAGTAAAATGTTGAATGTAGTGGAACATATTCGTAATCGCCTTCTCAGCTGGTCGCTGGAACTAGAACAGCAAGGTATACTTGGTGAGAATCTACAATTTTCACAGCAAGACAAGGTTAGAGCACCTATGACAACTAATAATTTTCACTTTAATGGCAATATCAACAATGCGGGTGTGATTGGCGCAGAAAACCACGGCTTTAATCAGCATAATGTGCAACAGATTACTACTGGCAATTTTGACTCTTTGAAGTCATATCTAGAGTCTCTGGGCTTTACGGCAGAAGATGTATTGGATCTAAAATTAGTTTTGGATAGCGAACCTACACCAAGAGAAACTGGAAAATTCCTGCCTAAAGTTTATGATTGGCTAGGCAAAGCTGGAGAACGAGTATTAAATGCTAGCCTTGATAAGGTAGCTCCTTTAGCTATTGAAGCAATTACTAAATATCTTGGAAATTGACTCAAACGCCACAAGCTGGCTATAAAATAGTCAGCTAAAATTTTTTGAGACGGAAGTATGTTGCCTTGCTAATCCCAAGTTCCTTTTCAATCTCTCTACGGCTCTTACCTTGTGCAATCAGTAACAGTATGTCTTCAGTCGTCGCCTTGGCAGGCCTACCGCAATGGATCCCTTGAGATTTAGCGCGTTTAATTCCTGCCTTCCTACGCTCATCTAATACAGACAGTTCCATTTTTGCCAATGCTGCCATGATGGTAAGCATGGCTTCCCCAGCAGGAGTGCTTAGATCGAAGCCTTCACGCATGCTGACAACACTGACTCCTTTTTCTTTTAATGCTTCGACTGTTTGTAATAGATCGATTGTGTTTCGTCCAATACGATCTACAGCGACACATACAACTGTATCTCCTTCACGAACATAATTCATCAGTGATGACCATCCATCACGCCCTATGGCTTTTGTCGTGCCACTGGTGGCTTCATCGATAAACCATTTGTCAATATGGTAGCGTTCGGCTATCTGCTGTTGTTGATTCTCTGTCGTCTGCTCATCTGTACTTACACGAACATATCCGATAGTTGACATTATTCATCCTCATATCTCAAAACTATGTCTTATTATTTTAAGTGTCTTGAAATAATAAATCAAACTTTTGAGACATATGTGCGCCGCATGCCATTGTTGTGATTTTAGAGTCTTAAAAGGACTTCCTTTTAAGACTCTCGCCCCAGGGTTAAGGGGTAGAAATATCTACTTGATGAGGGGGATGGTATCTGAACGTGATAACGGTGGTAGGTGTGAATTTTTGTATGCTTACAAATTGTCAATTGGCAGCTGAAAGTATAACTTATACCCCACTAATCAAGTGATAGGTGTGTTGTGATATGGATATTAATGAGTTCCCTCCGGGAGTAATTGAACATCTTGGTTGGTATGTATATCGACTGATTGATCCTCGAGATGGAAGTACTTTTTACGTGGGTAAGGGGAAAGGTAATCGCGTTTTTGCTCACATGCGCGGTGAAGTGGCTGCCGCTGATGATGATGAACTTCTCAGTAACAAACTCAAGCAACTTCGTGAGATTAGATTAGCTGGTCTGGAGGTCATCCATGTTATCCATCGGCATGGTATTGCCGATGAAAAGACTGCTTACGAGGTGGAGGCTGCTCTAATCGATGCTTACCCAGGTTTGACCAACATCATGAATGGTGCGGGCAGTAACGAGTATGGTGCAGCACATATCAAAGAATTAATCGCAACCTACCAGCCTGAGACAGTCGAGTTTAAGCATAAGGCTTTGATGATATCTGTTAACAGAAGTTCAAAGGACGTTGATCTTTATGACGCAGTACGCTTCAGTTGGCGTGTAAGCCTCGAACGCGCAAGCAAAGCTGAAGTTATCCTGGCTACAGTAAAAGGAATTGTCAGGGGGGTATATATAGCTGATGAGTGGTTAAAATCAACCCGTGATAACTTTCCTGAAATGCGCCAATGGAATGAAGATGATGAGTTTGAAGCTACTCAAAGTTCACGCTTTGGTTTTCGGGGACGTGCGGCATCTCCTGAAGTTACACAGCTCTATCTTGGTAAGAAGATCCCTGATGACCTCAGAAAGAAAGGGGCAATGTCTCCTGTGAAGTATTCTCCGAATTTTGATTCCTGAACATTAAGGAGGATAGTACTTAACAACTGATAAGGCGGAAGGAGAGGAAATTAATTCCACCAACATGACGCGACTGATATCCTATCTGGCAAAAGAGAGAAGTAAGGTTCAGACGGGGAAGGGAACACGAAACTATTCAACATCGAAGCTGAGTTGCAAAACGCAGAATTCGTAAATGTTGCGTAGGAAGCTCGTAGAGCGATTTCATTTGAACGGTCGTGGGTTTGTTTGTTTTTGTGGTGAAAGTTGCTGAGAATCGCTCTCATGTCATCTGGTGGTGTGTTTTGGATGTGGTTGTCGGCTAAATTTTAATTTTAGTTCACTTTGCCGGGTTTTAAAACCCAAAAGATTATACTGATAGATGCAATGCATGGGGTATAGGTCGCCGATTCCGTGACTAGATAGTTGTTCCGCTCCGTGCCAATAATAGCGGACGTAACAAAAGATTGCCTTGCAACAGTTGGATCAAGAACTTGCATAGTACTTGATTGAACAGTATAGAAATTTTCGGTCCGTGAGATTATATTAATATGAATGGATATTACTCATAGTTGAAAGGATGTTATTGATAATGCTAGTGAAAGATGCAATTCCAATCCTTAACGAAGCCATATCTGAATTGGAATCGATTGAGGCCTCATGGAAAAATTGTAGGGCCTGTCCACATTCAGGTAAATGTTGTGATGGCGCATTCATTAAGGTTGTATTTCCAGAAGAAGCCAAGGCAATTGCCGAACATCTCATAGCACATCCAGAAAAACTGGTATATGCGAAAGAGAGAGCCTCTCGAAGCAAAAATTGCTACTTCCATAACCCACATGCCAATGAGTGTTTAATTCATAGTGTACGGCCTATTCTTTGCCGATGGACTCCCTACACTGCAACTACGGGCGGTAACTCTTTTGTAGCTCAGATTCGAGATGAGAGATGTAATTTCACGCCGGTCAGAAAGATTGATTCGCTTAAACATATAAAGCCAGGGATTATTGAGGTTATTCCCTATGAAGGAACTGTGAAGCAGCAAAAATTCCTTCATCTTCAAGGAATCGAAGCATTACACCCATTACTACGGCGTTCTCATGAGGCTATAGATATGGCCGCGGTTTTAGCTCTTTCTCTCAAAAAATAAACGAGAGAATGAAGCTAAAATGATTAACTATAAAGTTTTGCATAAACTACATCTGAGATAAATATAGATATGGAATTCCCAGTTAGAGAGCTAATACAGCCATGATGGTCTTCACTATGATCTGTTGTGGAAATCGATGAATGATACATGGGGATATGTAAGTACCCCCTTAAATGCTCCTGTAGCTTTCATACTCCTACAATCCATTAGTGACAACCTCCACTCTTCGCTCAGAGCAGCCTGTTAGTTCGAGTCCTGGCTAATATAATTAGCTTACTAACTCCTTCTTGATTCGGTAAAACGTGGCGCGACTGATAACCGCCGCTTTCATGATGTGAGCTGGTTTAACGTTCTGCGCTAGCATTTCGCGAACTGTCTCACGGGCTTCCAGATTTTTTTCTTTCCCCGTGTACAAACCTGCCTGTTTTGCTTTCGCGATCCCCTGCGCCTGACGTTTACGCCGGGTCTCATAATCTTGTCGTGCCATTGTCGCGAGGATATCGATCAGCATAGCATTGACTGCACGCAGAATTCCACTGGTAAGATCATTCCCGGACATTTCAACCATCTGCCAACTGGTTGGCAAATCCATTGATACAATAACCAGCCCTTTACTATTCAGCGTAGCTTTGAGTTCAGCCCATTCTTCATGTTTAAGGCGGCTGAGACGGTCAATTGCTTCGATGAGAAGCAGATCACCCGGTTGAGCTTCCTCAAGGAGTCGCATTAGCTCTACGCGATCCAGTTTCGCACCGCTGGCATTCTCAATGTACTCTTCGGCAATCTGCCAGTTCTTGCTTTGCGCAAATTCGCTCAGGCTAATCAGTGCACGATCGGCATGTTGGCCTTCTGTAGATGCGCGGCAATAGATACGGACATTCATAGGTTGTCTCATTAGAGTATTTAATTAATACCCTTATGATACATCACCTGTATTTGTAGTCAATAGAGTTTATTGAAACCCTATTGAGACAATGTTTCATGGTCTTTATCGGGTATACCCAACTGAGACAGTGGGAATCTGAAGCATTGGCTGTCTGTAGAAACACATTTAAGACGGTGATGTAGGGGTTATTAAGGGGATGTAAAGTACGGCGGAGTCAACCGCCGTATGTAAAAGGTAAGGTTATTTGACAAGACTTAGGTGAGGTGGTCGCTTATGCTCAACAGATGAAGAAAGGCCGTTACCCGTAATCGCTTCCATGAAGAAACGATTGTTAAATGTGAGTGCACCTATTTCATCAGCAGGGAAATACAGTTGCCTGAGGATTTCGGAACGCTTAACCCCCTGAGAGCGCAACGCGGAAAAAACTTTCTCCAAAATTAATGAGTTTTCTCGTTCTGGCATACCTTTCGGTTCCCCCGTGCGATAACCACGACGGTTAAGTTCTATCGCAAGTTGTCGGTAATGCCACTCAGAAGACAAACCGACATCGAATGTACGCCGAACTAATGCCGCTAGAGATACTTTCCAGTTCTTTTTCAACATAATGAGTTGATCTAGGCTAGGCATCCTCGGTACCGAGGCTAAGATACTACGCTCAGGCATCAAGAATGCTGAAGCAAAACGATCAGCATCCTGTTCAGCTTGTCGACCATTGTTGCTTGAGTGCTTATGAAGAACCAAATGACCAAGCTCATGAGCAGCGTCGAAGCGGCTTCGTTCTGGAGTTTTCATCGTATTTAATAGGACGAAAGGTTTGTCGTCCATCCAAAATGAAAACGCATCCACTTCAACGCAATTCTCAGCTAGTGAAAATACTCTAACGCCATTAACTTCAAGCAAATGAACAATGTTCGATATTGATAGCTCACCAATACCCCAAGCTTCCCTAACAGCCCTAGCTGCACGCTCAGGCTCAGAATATCCGTCGAAACTACAATCAGGAATGTTAGGCTTTGGCAACTTAAATTGCCCTTCAATCCATGCCGATAATTCCTGTGCTAGTTTTCCCGCCCCAAGTGCAGAATCACGTTTTTGCGCACTTAACTTTGTCATGGCACGAAAGCTGACTGCTTCGGGAGTTAGTGAAGGAACATCCCGATCGAGAAAGAATTCGATAGGATATTCCAAAACAAAGGAGATTCTTTCCATGCTGTCGCTGGCAATCGGCTCAAAGACGCCAGCTTTTTCATAGTTAGAAATGGTCTTGCTGGTTAACCCAGCTTTTTCAGCTAGCGCTCTTTGTGTCAGGCCTCTCCGTTCTCTTGCTATACGTAAACGCTCTGAATTAAACATGGTGCATCTTTAACCTGTTTTCAAAATGTCAAGATCGATATCTGGTGTAAACTGAGGAGCCTCACCACCCCGAACGATTGGGTCTGGCTGATGGATATCAAGAATCAAACGAGTAGAAAAACTGTTAACCACATTTTTGTTATTGTAGGAAACAGGGCGGGACAACTCCGCGCGGATACCTACACGATTGAATTCATCCAGTTCATAAAAATCGTAAAGTAAAAACCATAGGTCTCGTCCGATTTTATTTGGGAGTAATGGGACAACTTCACCTTCAGGGAGATCCAAATCTAATTTTAGCTGGTTGTCATCCAGCATTAGTTTCCCTTGGCCTGGGTTATTATTATGGATTAACCCCATAAGCTCGCAAGTAAAGTCACCCTTCTTCATGCGTGATTCAGGATAGCCATGAATCAAACCTGTCTGATCACAACCACGACAAAGGTAAATAGCCACCTTATCGCTGGTAGTCAGCTCAACATTTCGTAGAGATAGTCGCTTGTACCCTTTCGGGGCAAGGATATCTCGAGCAGCGCTAACACCTTCACCATAGAAGTACTGACCACGAGATGTTGCAGGGTGGTTCTGCGTAGTGGCATAGCGACCAGATAAACCACGTTCAAGAATACGAGCAAGGTCATTTTGACTGAGGTTCATAGGTTGCAAGTAAGATTCGATATCATTCTGGTCAGTCAGTACTACTGTTTTTGCGAGATTATGAGAGTACATCGGTAAAGCCTCATGATTATTTTTCTGTTTTTTATACCTCAATCGAGGGTGAAAAACAAGAAAATTACTGTATGGATAATCAGAGGGGGCAAGGTTAGGTGAGAGGAGCATAAGATCATGAGGGGGCAGGGGATTTTCCCCCCTGCATTGGAAGGACAAGGAAACGTTACTTACGACAAATCACGCTGTCAAAAATTCCACCACTGGCAACAAGAATTTTTCGTTGTTTATGTGGTTCCTTGGAGATCATGTCTGACATTAGTATAGAGTCATCGAGAAATACGCCACCAAAGGACCCTACTCGCGCGTTTCTCCCGGCGATCACTATCGTTTTTCCGATATTCAATGAAGCTACTTCGTCGTTATTGGAATCCGTATCTTCGAATATGAATTTCAGCCCCTCATCAGAACCAGGAATACTTAAGGTTACCAGAGGTTTTTTGCTGAAAGTAACAGTACCAATATTTTCTATTTTTCCTGTAACCATCAATCGGCAATTCTTGAAGTCATTTGTTGCCCGGAATTCATGTTCTTGAAATCTTGTATATACTTCCCCAGTTGTGTACATCCTTGGGAATATGTCAATTGTCAGTGATTTTGATGGTTCTGTTGGTTGGTGTGAAGGCGGGGGATTTTTATTTTTAACAACATTTGCTTCAGGCATTTTAGATTGGTCTGGAGTGGTTGCCAGAGCGTACAGGAGATTACCGATGCCATAGACTATAGCAACAGCTATAACAGATGTTTTGATATAGCGTACATACGGTGGTTTCATTTCATTTTGCCATGATTTCTATATTAGTCACTTGATCTCTATTACGATATAATCTCATGTTGGCTGGTGGAGATTTAACCGCTTTACGGATCTCGTTCATAGTGTCATTCGATAACATATCACTGTATTCCATATACATAACCTTGCGGGTTTCAGTATCTGAGATGTTAGTGAAAATATTACTAACCCATGAGTCCGGTATATCGATTTTATGTACAAGCATCATATACTTTACGATGAAAACATCTGTTAGATGAAATCGGCCAACCGTATATTTCCCGTGGCAGAAGTTACTACAAGGTGATTCCAGCCAGTCGTTTTTCAATACTCTAACCAGCTCATTAGCTTGCATTTTCAGCTTCCAGTTCAAAAATACGTTTGTTCGTCATATCCGTGAGACATACCCAATTACCATTGCAAATAGATTTTGACTTTATCCATTCTCTCTGTGAAGGTAGTAATTTCTTACGTATATCTTTATTCAACTTATTCCATGTGTCGTTTAATTTTTGATCGCTGATGTTATATGCTTTTTGACTGACATCGGAGTTATCTTCGTTTTTGATATTTGAAGACGGATTGTTGTCCTTTCTTTCTTGCGTGGATTTTTTTTCACTCTTTTTAATATATGATTTTTCTGAACAGGCTTTTTGCCAATTTTTAGCCGCAGCATTGGTAACATCATCTATGAACATTTCACGGAGTGTAGTCCCATTTAATTTTGCAGCCTCCTCCATAAGAAGGCGTCCTTCATAAGGCATTGCTCTTAGTTGTTCATCAACTTCGTTCGATTCTTTTATAAGAACCTTGAGTTCATCTTTTGTTGGCGCACCAGCTTTGCACATTTCCTCTTCATTACGAAGCATTGCTCTTGTAAGTTTTCGAGTGGAAACATTCTCTTTGGTTGAACATTTTTGTTTAATCTTGGCATTGATATTTTGGGATTGTTCATTGATAAGCATGCGGGCTGCATTTGGATCATTTTGATACATAGATAGGGTTAGCGGTTCATTAAGGAGTATTTGATGGATTTCATTTCGCGATGGTCCACCGTTCGAACAAAGCTCCTCTTGTGGAAGTGCCATTAGCTCATCTATAGAACCAATATCGCGGAAACCATTGAAGTCGCCTGATGCTGCAAGTGCTGTGCCTGAAAGAATCAACGATTGTAAGATAATGATTTTGTATGATTTTAACAGTTTCATGTTTTAGATCATCCCTGTTTTAGTCGTTACTAAGATCTCGTTGTAATGGGGTACATAAGTTCTTTTAGCTGTGTAATTCTCATTTTATATTGATCTGTGCGGGCTATCAAGATTGCATAATCGATCGTTTTTATCGATCGATATTGTGGTGTAGAAATCAACAAATGATGACGGAAATAATAATCAATATATTGATTTAAAAGGTTTTATTTGCTATTTGAAGGGGGCCGTGCTGACGTTTTGTCTGACCCGGCGGCAACGTTATGCGGTGTAATGTGTCTTTACGTTATTGGGGGTTTCCCCTTGTCTGGTAGGCAAGGGGGGAGTTTAGTGTGAAAATTTTTCTAAGTCTTCCAACGAGTTAATCTCGTACTTGGTACCGTTGACAGTTGCATAAGTTTTGCTTGTAGATCCATCCACTATGATAGTCATTCCATTGTCTTTGTCTCGGCTTGCGCTATTTTCCAACTCGGTTATATACGTCGGGTTAAGAAGACTGACTTCGTGTTTTTCCTTAATATGCTGCGCAAATTTGTCAGGCGAAATCAGTTCATCAATGAAGGAGTGCAACACAAGTCCTTGCATTTTTAGTAAGTCATGATCATTGACAGTTTGTGCTTCTACATACGAAACGCCAGGAGATCGGTTGCGATTGAACTTAATCACTATTCTTTGCTTTGTCTCGTCGGCGAAGGTTACTTCGAAATGACCATGCCGCCCATCAATGTCATAACAATCAATGCGTTTGATGGCTTGCTTTACCTTCAGTCTAATCTGCTTACGGTTAGGATTCTTTGTGTCATGAACATCGAAATGTTGGAATTGCTCCCAGCCCGTAGTTTGAATTTCTGAACGGTTGATTTTGTACTGATGAAATTCTCTCTCAAGCGTCACTTTTTTATGTTTGTTTGAATTAATCTGTTCTGCTAGCTCTTCGAGGCTGTCCGTTAGGGTTGCCAGTTTCAGAAGCTTATCAATAGATTCTGAGGCCTTTGCAATCTCAGATTCGTACCAGGCTGTTTTATCTTCTTGATGGTTGTTCCAGACGTGATCAGCGATTAGTTGCAAAATAGTGTGTTCAAGTTGATATGATGTAAAACCTTTTTTACCGCAAGGCTTACCCTGAACAATTTTTGAGCCACAGATATAACGGTATTTGTTTTTGTTTGAACCTGATTTGAACATAAAGGACCCACACTTCCCGCAGAAAAGAATTCCAATGCCTGATAGTAACGGGATTTCGGGCTCAGGGTTGCCCTCAGGGTATTTTGAGGAGCTTCGAGTAACCGCTCGGTGTCGATCCAGTTTTGAAAGTGTCAGATAGTCTATTTCTGACATCAATACCGGGTAGTAATCAGGAATAGTGAACGTTTCCTTCAATGGCTTTTCTGAATCCGGATCGTATATAACAATACCTGATTCATCGCGCTTATCCAGCGTAAAGACTTTTTGCCCATGAACAGTAGGATTCAAGAAGGTTCGAATTAAATGCTTGCCCCATTGTTCCGTTTTGGACGTCAGTGCTTGGCCTGTCTGGTCTTTATAAACCCTCTTTTTAGGAGCAGGATAGTGTTCGTTAAGATATCGTTGGATTCCAAGAAGAGTTTCACCGCTTTGTTTTAGTTCTATAATTTTCTGCGCTGCCGCAAAATACGTTGGGTGTGGGGTAACATATCCTGATTTTGTGTCTACCCACCAGACATTTTGACCCACAGATTCTATTGCTCTTGCTGGCGTTCCAGGTTCTCTTGTTAGGTTATGTCTTATCAGAGAGCGGGCTTGGGATTCAACCCGATTCTTTTTTGTTAACGATTCATCGTGTGCACGGGTGAACATTAGCAATGAGATGATTAGGTCGGTTGGATTATTCTTTACATCCGCATACTTATAAACCTTTTCATCCATGCCAGTAACAACGACTATTCCCTTACTCAGTATGCTTTTGAAAATATCCAACGCGCTCCAGGCATCATCACGGCTTATACGGTCAAGATTTTCGACTACCAACCACGATCCAACAGGAACTTTGACCCCAATCTGCTTAATGAACTCTGATAGCTTCCCTTCATGCGCGTTTTTACCTTTGAACGCTGACATACCGAGATCGTGGAAAGCTGTTGTATCAAGTTCGAGGTCATAGCGGGATGCAATTCTTAGCGCAGTATCTTGTTGACGCTCCAGCGAGTTACCCTCCCGTTGTTTCACAGATGAAAAACGCACATACGAATACAACTTTGGCTTCATAGAGTGTGACGTCCTTTGTAGAGCAATGATAAGACGGCTGTGATGCTAACAGTAATGATGTTAACTTTAAACAATGAGTAATTGTATATTAGGCAAGCCGGCAAACACCCGCTGCGTACAGCTATCGGAAAATAACCTGTGTCATATTTTTGGCTCGCCGTTAAGGCCGAAAGTATGCGCCAGCCTGAAGCCGGAAGCGGAAATGTGCGCCACCAATCGCGATGACGCCATGATCTGGCTGCTTCATCTTGAACTGAGCACTTCATCGTGACGACGCAAGCCGGCGCGAACATCCTTTAAACGTCTTTAATACGCCACAGGCAGGCCTGAGTGGCGATGCCCATCACCAGCGCAATCCAGAAGACGGCGTGATAGCTCCAGATTTCCGCGACGACGCCCGCCAGCGAACCGGCGATAATCCAGCCAACGCGCGTGGTATTGGTATAAAGCGTAGTGGCCGCACCCGCCTGTCCGGGCATCAGATCCTGAAAATAGAGCATGCCGATACCGGCGAGAATGCCGATGAAAATGGCGTTCAGCGCCTGCAGGGCCAGCAGCAGTCCGGGGGTATGCACGGTTAGCATGCCAACGTAAAACAGCACGCCGGCCACCGCCGAAATGCGCATCAGGAAGCGTTTGCCGAAGCGTTTGGCATAGTAGCCCGCAATCAGCATGGTCGGGATCTCCAGCCCGGCGGCGGTGCCCATCATGACTCCCGCCAGCTTTTCCGATAAATGCAGCTCATTGATGATAAACAGCGGCATATTAATGATGTACAGGCTGTTGATTCCCCACATCAGCGTACAGATGATAAACAGCAGCAGCGCGTCGCGGCGGTTGGTGCGCGGCGCTTCGAGATGGCCCGTAGCGATCTTCGGCTCTTTACGCATGCTGGGAAGAAAAAACCAGACCATCGCGCCGCAGACCACAAAGGCGACTGCCGCGCTGAGATACATCACGGTAAAGCCGAAACCCATCGCCAGCGCGTAGGCCAGCGGCGGCCCAATAACCCATGCCAGCGACACCTGAGCGCGCAGAATCGAGCTAAACATGACCGCCTCGCGGCCCGTTTTGTCCGCATGCTCGCGGGCGAGGGCAAACATCTGTGGGTTCGCGGTGGAGCCGAAGCTGCTGAGAAATACGCCGACGAACAGCAAAATAAAGTAGTTACGGTTCCAGGCGAAGAGCACGCAGGCCAGCACGCCCATCAGGCAGCAGAAGACGATCAGCCGCTTGCGGTCGCCTTTGCGATCCGAACGCCCGGCGAGGAACTGGCTTACCAGAATGCCGATCACCGCGCTGCCGGTAAAAAAGAAGCCGACCATCGCCGGTCGGACGTGAACCTCGTTAGTCAGAAACAGGCTCAACGTCGGCGTCTGGAGTGCCCCGGCGATACCCGTCAGGAAGGCGACGATCAGAAAGGCGGAAGAGGTGAGATCAAACCCGCGTCGTGGCAGGGCGGCGCTACTGTTTTGCATGTCGGCGTTCATCGGTTTTCAGGAGTCGCGGAGTTTACGCCGTCACTCAGAAAATGAACAGTACCAGGGCACGAATAAATCAAAAAGACGTTTCAAAATCAAACTTCAGCAGAAAGCTGAAGTTTTACCGGTCTCGGCGCTCCCGCTTCAGCAAAAGTGTGCTGTATCTCTAACTTCTGTTATCAGGATTCCAACTTTCCTTGCCTGATGGCTAATAAAGGTACAGACTTCTTGAAACGTTTCAGCGTCATCGGGAGATTCTCCGGCAGGTAGATGACGCATTTTTTCTCAAAGTAGCTGAAACGATTCAATTCAGCAGGAGAGGAGAACCATGTTCCAGTTATCTGTGCAGGATATTCATCCCGGTCAGCAGGCCGGTAATAAAGAAGAGGCTATTCGTCAGGTTGCCTCCGCGCTGGTCAGCGCGGGCAACGTGGTAGACGGCTACGTCAACGGGATGCTGGCTCGCGAGCAGCAAACCTCCACTTTTCTGGGTAACGGTATTGCGATTCCGCACGGTACCACCGACACCCGCGACCAGGTGCTGAAAACTGGCGTTCAGGTTTACCAGTTCCCTCAGGGCGTGACCTGGGGCGAAGGGCAAACCGCCTACGTCGCCATCGGTATCGCCGCCAGCTCGGATGAACACCTTGGGCTGCTGCGTCAGCTGACCCACGTGCTGAGCGACGACTCCGTGGCTGAACAGCTTAAGTCCGCGACGACCGCCGAAGAGCTGCGCGCCCTGCTGATGGGCGAAAAGCAGAGCGAAGCGCTGAAGCTGGATAACGAGACGCTGACCCTGGACGTTGCGGCCAGCGATTTGCTGACCCTGCAGGCGCTGAACGCCGCGCGGCTGAAAGAAGCCGGCGCCGTTGATGCTTCCTTTGTTAGCCGTACGATTAATGATAAACCGCTGAACCTTGGTCAGGGCATCTGGCTGAACGACAGCACCGAAGGCAACCTGCGCAGCGCCGTTGCCGTCAGCCGCGCGGCCAACGCCTTCACCAGCGATGAGCAGCCGGTTTCTCTGCTGATCACCGTCGCGATGGCCGATGACCAGCCGACGGCGGTGCTTAATCGCCTGAGCAATCTGCTCCTGGATAAAAAAGCTGACCGCTTGCTGAAGGCTGATGGCGCCACGCTGCTGGCTCTCCTGACCAGCGACGATGCGATTGCCGAAGATGTTCTCAGCGCGGAATACGTTATCCGCAATGAGCACGGGCTGCACGCGCGTCCCGGCACGATGCTGGTTAATACCATTAAACAATTCTCCAGCGACATTACCGTCACCAACCTTGATGGTTCGGGCAAACCGGCAAACGGCCGCAGCCTGATGAAAGTCGTGGCGCTGGGCGTGAAGAAAGGTCACCGCTTGCGCTTTACCGCGCAGGGTGAAGATGCGCAGCAGGCGCTGGATGCGATTGGCGAAGCGATCGCCGCAGGCCTTGGGGAGGGCGCATAAATGAGCAGACGTGTCGCAACGATTACTTTAAACCCGGCCTATGACCTGGTGGGTTTTACCCCGGAAATTGAACGCGGCGAGGTTAACCTCGTTCGCACCACCGGTTTGCACGCCGCAGGGAAGGGGATCAACGTTGCAAAAGTGCTGAAAGATCTCGGTATCGACGTCACCGTTGGCGGTTTCCTCGGTAAAGACAATCAGGATGGTTTTCAGCAGCTGTTCAGTGAATTGGGCATCGCAAACCGTTTTCAGGTCGTTCAGGGCCGTACCCGTATCAACGTCAAGCTGACTGAGAAAGATGGCGAAGTCACCGACTTCAACTTCTCCGGCTTTGAAGTGACGCCGGGCGACTGGGAGCGTTTTGTTAACGATTCTCTGAGCTGGCTGGGCCAGTTCGATATGGTCTGCGTAAGCGGCAGCCTGCCGTCCGGCGTGAGCCCGGAAGCGTTCACCGACTGGATGACCCGTCTGCGTAGCCAGTGCCCGTGCATCATTTTTGATAGCAGCCGCGAAGCGCTGGTTGCGGGGCTGAAAGCGGCGCCGTGGCTGGTTAAACCTAACCGTCGCGAGCTGGAAATCTGGGCTGGCCGCAAGCTGCCTGAGATGAAAGATGTCATTGAAGCCGCTCATGCGCTGCGTGAGCAGGGGATCGCCCACGTGGTTATCTCTCTTGGCGAAGAAGGCGCCCTGTGGGTCAACGCATCCGGAGAATGGATTGCCAAACCGCCTTCCGTTGAAGTGGTTAGCACCGTTGGCGCCGGCGACTCTATGGTTGGCGGCCTGATTTATGGCCTGCTGATGCGTGAGTCCAGCGAACATACGCTGCGCCTGGCAACGGCAGTCGCCGCGCTGGCGGTGAGTCAGAGCAATGTCGGTATTACCGATCGTACCCAGTTGGCCGCAATGATGGCGCGCGTCGACTTACAACCCTTTAATTAACAGCAGGAGAGGCATAATGAAAACGCTGCTGATTATTGATGCCGGGCTTGGACAGGCCCGCGCCTATATGGCGAAGACCCTGTTAAGCACCGCGGCGCAAAAAGCGCAACTCGAACTGATTGATAACCCAAACGACGCTGAGCTGGCGATTGTGCTGGGCACGGCGCTGCCGGCCGACAGCGCGCTGAACGGCAAAAAGGTGTATCTCGGCGATATCAACCGCGCCGTGGCTCACCCGGAGCTGTTCCTCGGTGAGGCCAAAAGCCACGCGACGCCTTACGCCGCTCCGGCCGCTGCTGCGTTGCCGACTGCGGCTAACGGCCCAAAACGCATTGTGGCGGTCACCGCTTGCCCGACCGGCGTCGCGCACACCTTTATGGCGGCGGAAGCGATTGAAACCGAAGCTAAAAAACGCGGCTGGTGGGTGAAGGTTGAAACGCGCGGCTCCGTAGGCGCGGGCAATGCAATCACCCCGGAAGAGGTTGAACAGGCGGATCTGGTGGTCGTCGCTGCCGATATCGAAGTGGATCTGGCGAAATTCGCCGGTAAGCCGATGTATCGCACCACCACCGGTCTGGCGCTGAAGAAAACCGCGCAGGAGCTGGATAAAGCCGTGGTTGAAGCGAAACCGTATCAGCCTGCGGGTAAATCCCAGGCCGCGGCGGAAGGCAAAAAAGAGTCTGCGGGCGCCTATCGCCACCTGCTGACCGGCGTGTCGTACATGCTGCCGATGGTGGTGGCGGGCGGTCTGTGTATCGCGCTCTCCTTCGCTTTTGGTATTAAAGCCTTTGAGGTGAAAGACACCCTGGCCGCGGCGCTGATGCAAATCGGCGGTGGCTCAGCCTTCGCGCTGATGGTACCGGTTCTGGCGGGCTTTATTGCCTTCTCTATCGCTGACCGTCCTGGCCTGACGCCGGGTCTTATCGGCGGTATGCTGGCGGTGAGCACCGGTTCTGGCTTTATCGGCGGTATTATCGCCGGTTTCCTTGCCGGTTATGTGGCGAAAGCGATCAGTACGAAGCTGAAGCTGCCGCAAAGTATGGAAGCGCTGAAACCGATCCTGATCATTCCGCTGGTTTCCAGCCTGATCGTCGGTCTGGCGATGATTTACCTGATTGGTAAACCCGTTGCCGGGATCCTCGAAGGTCTGACCCACTGGCTGCAAACCATGGGCACGGCGAACGCGGTTCTGCTCGGTGCGATCCTCGGCGGTATGATGTGTACCGATATGGGCGGTCCGGTGAACAAAGCGGCCTACGCGTTTGGTGTTGGCCTGCTGAGTACCCAGACTTATGCGCCGATGGCGGCCATCATGGCGGCGGGTATGGTTCCACCGCTGGCCCTGGGCCTGGCGACGCTGATTGCGCGTAAAAAGTTCGACAAAGCGCAGCAGGAAGGCGGAAAGGCCGCGCTGGTTCTCGGTCTGTGCTTTATCACCGAAGGGGCTATTCCATTCGCCGCCCGTGACCCGATGCGCGTCCTGCCTTGCTGTATCGTTGGCGGCGCGGTGACCGGCGCGATGTCCATGTGGGTTGGCGCGAAGCTGATGGCGCCGCACGGCGGTCTGTTCGTCCTGCTGATCCCTGGTGCGATTACGCCGGTGCTTGGCTACCTGATGGCGATTGTGGTCGGTACGCTGGTCGCAGGTCTCTCCTACGCGGTGCTGAAACGTCCTGAAGTTCAAGCCGCCTGATCGACGTAGCAAACGCTTCTCAAGGGCAGAGTCTTCTCTGCCCTTTTTTTATGCCGTATCCCTCCTCCGCCTATCCCGCCGTATGTGCTCTCCTTCGCATTTTTAAACTGTTTAAAAACCATACTGGCCAAATTTTGTGATTGTGTTCATGTTCATATGAAAATCCTATTTTGCCTCTCTTTACTTTAAAATTATTCCGCTTACCATAAACACATGTTCACATTCAAACATGTGTTTAAATGAGGGGCTGTGAATCGTGAGGTGTTTATTTCCTGATATTAAATAATTCTACTGCCATAGCGTTTTTTATGCTGGAGGGTATTTTTATGCCTGAAAATGATTACGTTGTGATTATTGGATCGGCAAACATGGATGTGGCTGGCTATTCCAATGTGTCGCTAAACTACGCTGATTCTAATCCTGGGAAAATAAAATATACTCCCGGCGGCGTGGGGCGCAACATTGCGCAAAATATTGCCTTGTTGAATAAAACGGCGTGGCTATTATCCGTTGTTGGTGACGATTTTTATGGTCATTCATTATTAAAACAAACGGCCCAGTCCGGGGTTCACGTCGATAAATGTCAGATAATCCCGGGTGAAGGCACATCAAGCTATTTGTCGCTGCTTGATAATACCGGTGAAATGCTGGTGGCGATTAATGATATGAGCATCACTGAGCATATTACGCCGGCCTTTTTAAGGCAGCATCAAGATTTTATCTGCGGTGCCGCGGTGATTGTCGTTGACTGTAATATTAGCGAGTCGGCGCTGGCCTGGTTGATGGAAAATAGCGGCTCAACGCCCATTTTTGTTGACCCGGTTTCAGCCTGGAAATGCGTGAAAATCAGCCAGCACCTGGGGCGTATTCACACCCTGAAACCGAACCGGATTGAGGCAGAAACGCTGAGCGGCATCGCGCTGTCCGGCACTGACGATGTGGCTCGCGTAGCCGACTGGTTTCACCATCATGGCCTGAAACGCCTGGTGCTGAGCATGGGCGGCGATGGCGTTTACTACAGCGAGAGAGATGGGGAACGCGGCTGGTCCGCGCCGCTGAAAACCCAGGTTGTCAATGTCACCGGCGCCGGTGACGCGATGATGGCCGGTCTTGCCTGCTGCTGGCTCGACGGCTGCTCATTTTCGCAAGCGGTGAAGTTTGCTCAGGGATGCTCTTCTTTGGCGCTTTCATCGGAATTCACCAATAACCCTGAATTATCTTACGCCAACGTAAAAAAGGTAGTGGAGAAAGAATATGTCTGAATTAAATATTTCCTCTGAATTATTACAGGTCTCTGCGGAAGTTCAGCAGGCATTAAAAAACAATCAGCCGATAGTGGCGTTGGAATCGACCATTATTTCTCACGGCATGCCGTTTCCGGAAAATGCGCAAACGGCGCTGGAAGTAGAAGAAACTATTCGTCGCCAGGGAGCGGTGCCGGCAACCATTGCGATTATTCATGGCGTAATGAAAGTGGGCTTAAGCCGTGAAGAAATTGAACTTTTGGGCCGCGAAGGACATAACGTCGCCAAAGTCAGTCGTCGTGATTTACCCTTTGTTGTCGCCGCAGGATTAAATGGCGCGACTACCGTGGCGTCTACCATGATTATTGCGGCGATGGCCGGAATTAAAGTCTTTGCGACCGGCGGTATCGGCGGCGTACATCGTGGCGCCGAGCACACGTTTGATATTTCCGCCGATTTACAGGAGCTCGCTAATACCAACGTTACCGTGGTCTGTGCCGGTGCGAAATCTATTCTCGATCTCGGTTTAACCACCGAGTATTTAGAAACGTTTGGCGTTCCGCTTATTGGTTATCAAACTTCGGCGCTGCCGGCATTCTTCTGCCGAACCAGCCCGTTTGACGTCAGCATTCGCCTCAATAGCGCCAAAGACATCGCCAAAGCGATGGCGGTGAAATGGCAATCGGGTCTGAATGGCGGCATGGTGGTAGCAAATCCTATTCCTGAAGCGTTCGCGATGCCGGAAGAGAAAATCAATGCCGCCATCAATCAGGCGGTGAAGGAGGCGGAAGAGCAGGGCGTAGTGGGTAAAGCGAGCACGCCGTTCCTGCTGGCGCGCGTTGCGGAGCTGACCGGCGGCGATAGCCTGAAATCCAACATTCAGCTGGTCTTCAACAACGCCATTCTGGCCTGCGAGATTGCCAAAGAGTATCAGCAGATCGCCTGACGACAGTCGCGGGCCGTTTGCGGTTGCCCGCCCCGATATCAACGATACCGAAAGCCTGGCCTGCGCCGGGTTTTCCACCAGGTAAGGATATCATTATGGACATCATGAGAAGTCTTCTGGGGATGGTGGTGTTGCTGGCCATTGCCTTTGCGCTGTCATTTAATAAAAAACGCATCAGCATCAGAACGGTAGGGGCAGCGCTGCTGCTGCAAATCGTGATTGGCGGGGTGATGCTCTATTTTCCGCCGGGCAAGTGGCTGGTCGAGCAGGCCGCGCTTGGGGTACACAAAGTCATGTCCTATAGCGACGCCGGAAGCGCGTTTATTTTTGGTTCACTGGTCGGTCCGAAGATGGATGTGCTGTTTGACGGCGCCGGCTTTATCTTCGCCTTCCGCGTTTTGCCCGCTATCATTTTTGTTACCGCGTTGATCAGTCTGCTTTACTACCTCGGCGTGATGGGGCTGCTGATCCGTATCCTCGGCGGGATCTTCCAGAAAGCGCTGAATATCAGCAAGATTGAGTCTTTCGTCGCCGTGACCACCATTTTCCTTGGGCAAAACGAGATCCCGGCGATCGTCAAACCGTTTATCAACAAGCTCAACCGCAATGAGCTGTTTACCGCGATTTGCAGCGGGATGGCGTCGATCGCCGGGTCGATGATGATCGGCTATGCCGGTATGGGCGTGCCGATTGATTATCTGCTGGCCGCTTCGCTTATGGCTATTCCTGGCGGGATTCTGTTTGCCCGTATGCTGAGCCCGGCAACTGAAGCATCCCAGGTCACTTTCGACAATCTCTCTTTCAGCGAGACGCCGCCGAAAAGCGTGATCGAGGCGGCGGCGTCAGGGGCGATGACCGGCCTGAAAATTGCCGCCGGGGTGGCAACCGTGGTGATGGCGTTTGTGGCGATTATCGCGCTGCTGAACGGTATTATCGGCGGCATTAGCGGCTGGTTTGGCTTCGGTCACGCCACGCTGGAGGGGATTTTCGGCTTTCTGCTCGCGCCGCTGGCGTGGATCATGGGCGTTGACTGGAACGATGCGACGCTGGCGGGCAGCCTGATTGGACAAAAGCTGGCGATCAACGAATTCGTTGCCTATCTCAACTTCTCGCCCTACCTGCAAAGCGGCGGGAACCTGGACGTGAAAACCGTTGCGATTATCTCGTTTGCGCTGTGCGGTTTCGCCAACTTTGGCTCGATCGGCGTGGTTGTCGGGGCGTTTTCGGCTATTTCACCGCAGCGCGTGCCGGAAATTGCCCAGCTTGGGCTGCGCGCCCTGGCGGCGGCCACGCTCTCTAACCTGATGAGCGCCACCATCGCCGGGTTCTTTATTGGGCTGGCATAACGTGATGCGCGCGCCGCGTCAGCGGTGCGCTGCTATCCGTTGGCAAGTAAATTGAGCGCGTTATCAACGGACAACGAGGGGTTGTTGATGCTGTGGCTGGCGCGGGTGATGGCGGTGCAGGCCATGGCGAAAGCGGCGCTCTCTTTAAAGTCGCTGCCGTCGAGATAGCTATAAAGCAGCCCGGCCATCAGCGCATCGTCGGCACCAAAGCTGTCTATCGTCGTATGGCCCGGCAGGCTCATCCGGAAGCGTTCACCACCGGCTTCGCTACAGAAAATCGTGTCATCTTCCAGGTAAATCACCACCCGCTGGGTGCCTCTTTCGTGCAGCCATGCTAACGCCCGATCGCGATCGGCCTCGTTTTCAATGGGCTCGCCCCAGAGGATCTGCAGTTCGCGCAGCGTGGGTTTCAGCGTGTGGATCTTTCCCAGCCACGGGCGAATGCGGTGCGCTTTAAACTCGGACACGGTATCAACAAACACCGGAATGGCGTTGGTCAGGGTAAACACCCACTCCAGCGACTGTTCCGTTAAATTACAATCGACCAGAACGACGCCCGCATGCGTCAGCAGATCCCGATACTGATTCAGCAGCTGCGGCGTGAGCGACTGTAAAATATGCGTATCGTTAATCGCCAGTACCGTCTCTTCCTGCGGATTGGCGATGGAGAGGTAGGTGGCGGTATTATGGCCGTGCAGGCGGATACAGCTCTGTACGTTTACGCCGGCCTGGCGGGTTTGCTCCAGCAGCGTTTCGCCGTAAAAATCGCTGCCGACGGCGGAAATCAAATGCACATCGCGGCCCAGCAGCGCCAGGTTATGCGCGATATTTCGCGCCACGCCGCCCGCGGAGCACTGGATATTACCCGGGTTTGACACCGGTTGAGGATAATGGATATCGGCAATTCCGCGGATATCCATATTCACCGCGCCCAGCGAGACGCAATACTCCTGCTCGGTAAGGATGTAGCCTTTGCCCTTGATGGCCCCCTTACGCGTGAGGTCCATAATATGCGCGGCTACGCGGGAGCGGCTAATCTGCAGAATATCGGCAATCTCATGCTGCTGAATCAGCGGATTGCGCCGCAAAATTTTGAGGATCTGCTTTTCCCTGTCGTTCATATCAGACCCTAGCCTCTTCCGTTTGCTGAGCCCGCAGCCAGGCGATCTCTTCCGCCCAGATATCAGGATTGATTGTTTCCAGAATCAGCGGGATACCGTCAAAGCGGCTGTCCTGCATAATCCAGCGGAAAGCGTCATGGCCGATATTGCCTTCACCCAGGCTGTGGTGACGGTCAACGCGGCTGGCGAACGCGCTTTTCGCATCGTTCAGGTGCATACCGCGCAGATACTGAAAACCGACAATCCGTTCGAAATCAGCGAAGGTTTTTTCACACTCTTCGGCGCTGCGCAGATCGTAGCCTGCGGCGAAGGCATGGCAGGTATCAATGCATACGCCGACGCGTGATTTATCTTCTACGCCGTCGATGATGGCCGCCAGATGCTCAAACTTAAAGCCCAGGTTACTGCCCTGGCCGGCAGTGTTTTCAATCACCGCCGTAACGCCTTCGGTTTTTGCCAGCGCGATATTGATCGATTCGGCGATACGCGCCAGACATTCGTCTTCCGGGATTTGCTGCAGATGGCTACCCGGATGGAAATTCAGCAGCGTCAGGCCGAGCTGCTGGCAGCGGGAAAGTTCATCAATAAACGCATCGCGGGATTTTTCCAGCGCGTCCTCAACCGGATGGCCGAGGTTTATCAGATAGCTGTCGTGCGGCAGAATTTGCCCCGGACCGAAATGGTGCTTTTCGCAGGCGGCTTTAAATTCAGCAATGGTTTCGTCGCTCAGAGGCGCGGCGCGCCACTGGCGCTGGTTTTTGGTAAAGAGGGCAAATGCGGTCGCGCCGATTTCGGCTGCGCGAATGGCGGCATTGGCTACACCGCCGGAGGCGCTGACGTGCGCTCCAATATATTTCATAAAAAAACTCCAGATAAGCCGCTGGGGGAGGGTAATGATAGCGGCTTAGCCGGAGAGTTACATCATCCTTAATACAACCTGAGTCGCGAGGGGCTTCAGGCCATCAGGCTATGAATGGCCAGGTTAATCGCGCCGCCGCCGACAATCAGCCAGACGAAGAGCATCAGCGCCATCAGCAGCGGTTTGGCGCCAGCTTTTTTCAGCGCGCTGACGTGGGTGGTCAGGCCGAGGGCGGCCATCGCCATCGCCAGCAGTACGGTATCCAGCGTGACCAGCATTTCGACAACCGCTTTCGGCAGCAGGTGGAAGGAGTTAAACACCGCCACCAGAATAAACAGGACCGCAAACCATGGAATGGTGATTTTACTTTTTTCCCCGCCGTTGGCCGGGGATAATTGCTTCACGCGCGCGGCGAGGAACAGCAGGAACGGCGCCAGCATCATCACGCGCAGCATTTTTGCAATCACCGCCGCGTTTTCCGCGTCCGGACCCACCGCGTGGCCTGCCGCGACAACCTGAGCAACCTCATGCATCGTCGACCCCATATAAATGCCGTAGGCTTCCGGCGTAAACCAGTGCGCCAGGAAGGGGTAAATCGCCGGGTACAGGAAGATGGCAATGGTGCCGAAAATGACCACCGTGGCGACGGCGACCGTCACTTTGCTGGCTTCCGCTTTGACGACCGGTTCGGTCGCCAGTACCGCTGCCGCGCCGCAGATGCTGCTGCCGGCGCCAATCAGCCAGCTGGTATGTTTATCCAGGCCGAAAACCTTTTGCCCAAGAAAGCAGGCGATAAAAAAGGTGCTGGAAAGCGTCAGCACGTCAATGACGATACCGCCTACGCCGACGTCGGCAATCTGGGCGAACGTCAGGCGAAAGCCGTATAAAATGATGCCGAGACGCAGCAGGTGCTGCTTGGCAAAAATCACGCCGCCGTCGCAGGGCTGCCAGATTTTCGGGTAAACCGTGTTCCCGATAACCATGCCGAATAAAATGGCCAGCGTGAGGGCGCTGAAGCCCGCGCCGGCGATAGCCGGAAAACTACCGGCCCACAGCGCTGCGCCGGTGAGCACGGCGGTCAGCGCCAGTCCAGGTGCAAAGTGCCGCAATGGGCGATGTTTAGTCGGTAAAGTGAGTGCTGTCATAACCTTCTCCTTTGTCTGGGAAAAGCATACGACCCGCTGGCTTAAATATAAAATTGATTATATATTTATAATTAATCGAAATAAGTGGTAAATACGCGGTTTCGCGGTTTGACAACGACGGGCATCAGTCTTACGCCGCGGATCGCGAGTCGTCTATAAAGGCAGGAAAAATCATGCATATCACGCTACGGCAGCTGGAAGTGTTTGCTGAAGTATTAAAAAGCGGTTCGACGACGCAGGCATCGCAAATGCTGGCGCTTTCCCAATCGGCGGTCAGCGCGGCGCTGACCGATCTCGAAGGGCAGCTGGGCGTGCAGCTATTTGACCGCGTAGGGAAAAGGCTGGTGGTCAACGAGCACGGCAGACTGCTTTATCCGCGGGCGCTGGCGCTGCTGGAGCGGGCGCTGGAGATAGAACAGCTGTTTCGCGGCGACAACGGCGCGATCCGCGTCTACGCCAGCAGCACCATCGGTAACTATATTCTGCCGGAAATCATTGCGCGCTATCGACGCGATCTGCCGGATTTACCGCTGGAGCTGAGCGTAGGCAATAGCCAGGACGTGATCAATGCGGTGGCCGATCTGCGCGTGGATATCGGGCTGATTGAAGGCCCCTGTCACGCCGCGGATATTATCGCCGAACCCTGGCTGGAAGATGAACTGGTTGTCTTTGCCGCGCCGGATTCGCCGCTCCTTGAAGGGGAGGTGACGCTGCAACGGCTGGCGGAAGCGCCGTGGATTTTACGCGAGCACGGCTCCGGGACCCGGGAAATCGTCGACTATTTATTACTCTCACATTTACCGGCGTTTCATCTGGGGATGGAGCTGGGCAACTCGGAAGCCATCAAGCACGCGGTGCGCCATGGTTTAGGCATTAGCTGCCTGTCGCGACGCGTGGTGGCGGAGCAGCTTGAAGTGGGGTCGCTGGTAGAGCTGACGATTCCGCTGCCGCGTTTAACCCGCACCTTGTGGCGCATTCATCACCGTCAGAAGCATATTTCCAAGGCATTACAGCGATTTCTGCATTATTGCGACGTGTAAAAGCGACGCAATGCGCGCTGGCGTTTCCGGGATTTCATGCTTTACTAATAATCCATGCTCGATCATGAAGCTCTCTTATAACTTTGTAATTGTATCGGATGGATCACAGACACTCTGGTACAATCTCGCCTCGTTTTTTGGATGGATAGCATTTTCACATGGTTTCGGATACTAAAACCACAGAAGCGCCCGGTTTACGTCGTGAACTGAAGGCGCGCCACTTGACCATGATCGCGATTGGCGGTTCCATAGGTACAGGTCTTTTTGTTGCCTCTGGCGCAACAATTTCTCAGGCGGGCCCTGGCGGGGCGCTGCTCTCTTATATTCTCATCGGCCTGATGGTTTATTTCCTGATGACCAGCCTCGGCGAGCTGGCGGCGTTTATGCCGGTATCCGGCTCTTTTGCAACCTATGGGCAAAATTACGTTGAGGAAGGCTTTGGTTTCGCGCTGGGCTGGAACTACTGGTACAACTGGGCGGTAACCATCGCTGTTGACCTCGTTGCCGCTCAGCTGGTGATGACCTACTGGTTCCCCGATGCGCCCGGTTGGGTCTGGAGCGCGCTGTTCCTCGGCATCATGTTCCTGCTGAACTGGATCTCGGTAAAAGGCTTTGGCGAAGCGGAGTACTGGTTCTCGCTGATCAAAGTTGCCACCGTCATCATCTTTATTATTGTCGGCGTGATGATGATCTTCGGTATCTTTAAAGGCGCGCAGCCTGCGGGCTGGAGCAACTGGGTTATCGACGATGCGCCGTTTGCCGGCGGTTTTGCGGCAATGATTGGCGTAGCGATGATTGTCGGCTTCTCGTTCCAGGGAACCGAGCTTATCGGCATCGCGGCCGGCGAGTCGGAAAACCCGGAAAAGAATATTCCGCGCGCCGTACGGCAGGTGTTCTGGCGTATCCTGCTGTTCTATGTGTTCGCGATTCTGATTATCAGCCTGATCATTCCGTATACCGATCCGAGCCTGCTGCGTAACGACGTAAAAGATATTTCCGTTAGCCCGTTCACGCTGGTCTTCCAGCACGCGGGGCTGCTGTCGGCGGCGGCGATTATGAACGCGGTTATCCTGACCGCGGTGCTGTCGGCGGGTAACTCCGGGATGTACGCGTCCACCCGCATGCTCTACACCCTGGCCTGCGATGGCAAAGCGCCGCGTATTTTCTCTAAGCTGTCCAAAGGCGGCGTGCCGCGGAATGCGCTGTATGCCACCACGGTGATTGCAGGGCTGTGCTTCCTGAGCTCGATGTTCGGTAATCAGACCGTTTACCTGTGGCTGCTGAACACCTCCGGCATGACCGGCTTTATCGCCTGGCTGGGGATAGCCATCAGCCACTATCGCTTCCGTCGCGGCTACGTGCTGCAAGGGAACGATCTCAACGACCTGCCGTATCGTTCAGGCTTCTTCCCGCTGGGGCCGATCTTCGCTTTCGTGCTGTGCCTGATCATTACCCTGGGCCAGAACTACGAAGCGTTCCTCAAAGATACCATCGACTGGGGCGGCGTGGCGGCAACCTATATCGGTATTCCGCTATTCCTGGTTATCTGGTTTGGTTACAAGCTGGCGAAAGGGACGCGTTTTGTACGCTACAGCGAAATGAAGTTCCCGGAGCGCTTTAAAGGCTAAACCGCGCTGGCGCAGTCAGATAAAACCCTCTCACGCAGAGGGTTTTTTTATGCCCCCAGCCCTTACAAATTGACACATTTCTCCACAATTTTATTGATAATTGTAATCATTATCTTTATCATTTCCATCAAATTCAGGATGAAGCCAATCCCCATATCTTGCAGAGGGTCAGACTGACAAGGGGTGACCAGCCACATCTACTGTAAAAAATTGCGTGCATACGCCGTTAGAGCGCTATGCCGACAGTACCTGTGAGCAGGACCTTTTTTGTTTGTTTTGTTGTACACCTCATGGAGATATGGAATGTTCAGGCTAAACCCTTTTGTCCGGGCCGGATTATGCGCGTCCGTCGTATCCCTGGCGTTTCCGGCGCTCGCCGACGTTAACGAAGAAACGCTGGTCGTCACCGCGGCGGCAACTGAACAGAGCGTCAAAGATGCGCCCGCCAGTATTAGCGTTATCACCCAGCAGGATCTGCAGCGTAGACCGGTACAAAACCTGAAGGATGTCCTGCGGGAAGTGCCGGGCGTGCAGCTCACCAACGAAGGGGATAACCGCAAAGGGGTGAGCATTCGCGGCCTCAGCAGCGGCTATACGCTGATCCTCGTTGACGGCAAACGCGTTAACTCGCGCAACGCCGTTTTCCGCCACAATGATTTTGACCTTAACTGGATCCCGGTCGATGCCATTGAGCGTATCGAAGTCGTGCGCGGGCCGATGTCCTCACTCTATGGTTCCGACGCCCTCGGCGGCGTGGTGAATATCATCACCAAAAAAGTCGGCCAGCAGTGGACCGGCACCCTCAGCGCGGACACCACCATTCAGGAACATCGCGATCGCGGCGATACGTACAACGGTCAGTTCTTTACCAGCGGCCCGCTGATTGACGGCGTGCTGGGGATGAAGGCCTACGGCAGCCTGGCAAAGCGCGCCAAGGACGATCAGCAGGCTTCCAGCAACGCAGCGGGCGAAACGCCGCGTATTGAAGGTTTCACCAGCCGCGACGGCAACGTCGAATTCGCCTGGACGCCAACCGATAATCAGGACATGACCGCAGGCTACGGGTTTGATCGCCAGGATCGGGATTCTGACTCGCTTGATCGCAACCGCCTCGAGCGCCAGAACTACTCCCTGAGCCACAACGGCCGCTGGGATGTCGGCAATAGCGAGCTGAAATTCTACGGCGAGAAAGTGGATAATAAAAATCCGGGTCAGGCCGGGACCATCACTTCTGAGAGTAACTCGGTGGACGGCAAATACGTTCTGCCGTTGGGAATGATTAACCAGCTGCTGACCTTCGGCGGCGAATGGCGTCACGATAAGCTGAAAGACCCGGTCAATCTGAGCAGCGGCAGTCAATCCACCTCCGCCAGCCAGTACGCGCTGTTCCTTGAAGATGAATGGCGGATCATCGAACCTCTGGCCTTGACCACCGGCATTCGCATGGACGATCACCAGACCTATGGCGATCACTGGAGCCCGCGCGCTTATCTGGTGTATAACGCCACCGATACCGTGACCGTGAAGGGCGGCTGGGCGACGGCATTTAAAGCGCCATCCCTGCTGCAGCTGAACCCGGACTGGACCACCAACTCCTGCCGCGGCTCGTGCAGCATTATCGGTAACCCGGATCTGAAACCGGAAACCAGCGAAAGCTTCGAGCTGGGCCTGTACTACCGCGGCGAAGAAGGCTGGCTTGAAGGCGTGGAAGGAAGCGTCACCACCTTCCAGAACAACGTTGACGATATGATTGATATCCTGCGTACCTCCAGCGCCAGCGAAGCGCCGGGCTACCCGAACTTTGTCGGCTGGAAAACGGTGAACGGGAAACGCGTGCCGATCTTCCGCTACTTCAACGTCAATAAGGCGCGTATCAAAGGGGTAGAAACGGAATTGAAGGTGCCGTTCGGCGACGAATGGAAGCTGACGGTTAATTACACCTATAACGATGGCCGTGACCTGAGCAACGGCGGCGATAAACCGCTGCAAACGCTGCCGTTCCATACCGCTAACGGTACCCTCGACTGGAAACCGCTGGACGACTGGTCCTTCTACGTCACCGCCAACTATACCGGCGAACAGCGATCGGTTAGCGCGACGGGCAAAACGCCCGGCGGCTACACCATGTTTGATATCGGCGCGGCCTGGAACGTCACCAAAAATGTCAAGCTGCGCTCCGGGGTGCTTAACGTCGGCGATAAGGATCTGAGCCGCGACGACTATAGCTATACAGAAGAAGGTCGCCGCTACTTTATGGCCGTCGATTACCGCTTCTAACCGGGCAATAAGAGAGGGCTGGCGGGGAAACCTGCCAGCCCTCTTCTTTCTGCCTCAGCACAACGGTAAAACTCAATCCTGCCCTGAGACGAAAGCCTCAAGCGCCGCCAAAAATCATACCCCCCGATGACGGAAAATACACTATCTCTCTGTATGTATTAGTTTTTATGACGATTTGTTGGTGAGGTGTTTTGCGTATCAATGCGCCGGGAAGGGGCTTCACGACGCATTGAGATGATCAGGCGAAGAGGTACCGGGCGTGGAAGCGCAGGTGGTCCTCAATAAATGAGGCGATAAAGTAGTAGCTGTGATCGTAATCGGGCTGAATGCGCAGGGTTAACGGCCAGCTTTTCTGACGCGCGGTTTCCGCCAGTACCGCCGGCTGCAGCTGCTCGGCAAGAAATGCATCGCTGTCACCCTGATCAATCAGGGTTGGAATCGCGTCAGATTCGCTGCTGGCCTGCATTAACGCGCAGCTGTCCCATGCCTGCCAGGCCGCTTCATCCGCTCCCAGATAGGCGGTAAACGCTTTTTGACCCCAGGGAACCTGGGTCGGGTTAACGATAGGCGCGAACGCGGAAACGCTGACGAAGCGGCCCGGATTCTTCAGCGCCATCACCAGCGCGCCGTGGCCGCCCATGGAGTGTCCGCTGATGGCGCAGCGACCGCTGAGAGTAAACTCGCGGGCAATCAGCTGCGGCAGCTCGTCGCGAAGGTAATCGTACATGCGGAAATGCGCGGACCACGGCGCCTGGGTGGCATTGAGGTAAAAGCCCGCGCCTTTACCCAGATCGTAAGCGCTATCGTCGGCAACATTATCACCGCGCGGGCTGGTGTCCGGCATCACCAGCGCAATGCCCAGTTCGGCGGCGACGCGCTGAGCGCCCGCTTTGGTAGTGAAGTTTTCATCATTGCAGGTCAGGCCGGAGAGCCAGTAGAGAACCGGCGGCGGCGCGTCCGCGTTGGTGGGCGGTAAAAAGATGCTGAAGGTCATTGCGCAGTTCAGCGTTGCGGAGTCGTGCCGCCAGCGTTGCTGCCGACCTTCAAAACAGCGGTGCTCTTCGAGCAGTTCCATGCAGGGCTCCTTAAGTGTCTCAGACGTAATTTTCCATAATACAGATATTTCATGGCCTCGTGAGTAACTTTCACTTCCTCCTTTTCGGAACGTATTGCATCATTAATGCAACTTTTAACCAACATGCTGACGTTGTCGTAGCGCTGGAATCGCGCTATCGGCCGGCGATTGGGTTGGTTGCGGCAAGGTGAGCAGGGCGTTGCGTGACGCATCGTAGTGCGCTGGTCTGGCGGCGTGGAACGAGAGGTGACGCCAATTTCAACAATTATCGATGCGGCTACTGGATTCTGTGCGTCACCTCACGCACAATGAATACAAACTTTGCCCTCAGAAGAGCAAAGAGCGCCACACCTGCAGGAGAACAAAAATGTCATCACTGAGTAAAGAAGCCATACTCGTTCATGAAGCGCTGGTCGCTCGTGGGCTGGAGACGCCGCTGCGTCCGCCAGTACAAGAAATTGATAATGAAACTCGCAAGCGTCTGATCGCCGGACACATGACCGAGATTATGCAGCTGTTAAACCTTGATCTAAGTGATGACAGCCTGATGGAGACTCCGCATCGCATCGCCAAAATGTACGTCGATGAGATTTTCTCCGGCCTGGACTACGCCCGGTTCCCTAAAATCACCGTCATCGAAAATAAGATGCAGGTTGATGAAATGGTGACCGTGCGCGATATCACCCTGACCAGTACCTGCGAACACCATTTCGTCACGATCGACGGCAAAGCGACGGTGGCCTATATCCCGAAAGATTCGGTGATTGGCCTGTCGAAAATTAACCGCATCGTGCAGTTCTTCTCCCAGCGCCCTCAGGTGCAGGAGCGACTGACGCAGCAGATCCTCACCGCGCTGCAAACGCTGCTGGGAACCAGCAACGTCGCGGTTTCCATCGATGCGGTACACTACTGCGTGAAAGCGCGCGGCATTCGCGATGCGACCAGCGCCACCACCACCACGTCGTTGGGCGGCCTGTTTAAATCCAGCCAGAATACCCGCCAGGAGTTCCTGCGCGCCGTACGTCACCACAACTAAAACGGAGCAGGGTACATGGAGAGAAATGTCACGCTGGACTTTGTCCGCGGCGTCGCCATCCTCGGTATCCTGCTACTGAATATCAGCGCCTTCGGTTTACCGAAGGCCGCTTACCTCAACCCCGCGTGGTCCGGGAACATTTCCGCCAGCGACGCCTGGACCTGGGCGATTCTCGATCTGCTGGCGCAGGTCAAATTCCTGACCCTCTTCGCCCTGCTGTTTGGCGCCGGACTTCAGCTGCTGCTGCCGCGCGGCAAGCGCTGGATCCAGTCGCGCCTGACGCTGCTGGCGCTGCTTGGCTTTATTCACGGTCTGTTTTTCTGGGACGGCGATATTCTGCTGGCCTATGCGCTGGTAGGGCTGGTGGGCTGGCGAATGGTGCGCGACGCCCACGATGTCAAATCGCTGTTTAATACCGGCGTGGTGCTATACATCATCGGCGTGGCGGTCCTGCTATTGCTGGGATTGATTTCCGGCAATGCGCCCAATCGTTCGTGGCTGCCGGACGCGGCAAATTTGCAGTACGAGCAGTACTGGAAGCTAAAAGGCGGCTTTGAGGCGGTAAGCAATCGCGCAGATATGTTGTCGGATAATCTGCTGGCGCTGGGCGCGCAGTACGGCTGGCAGTTGGCCGGTATGATGCTGATGGGCGCCGCGCTGATGCGCAGCGGCTGGCTCAAAGGGCAGTTCAGCCTTCGCCACTACCGGCGTACCGGCGGGCTGCTGATTGCCGCCGGAATGGCGGTCAATTTGCCCTCTATCGTCGCCCAGTGGCATCTCGGCTGGGACTATCGCTGGTGCGCATTTTTGCTACAGGCGCCGCGCGAGCTGAGCGCGCCGCTGCAAACCATCGGCTACGCGGCGCTGGCCTGGGGCTTCTGGCCGCAGCTGTGTAAGTTTCGTCTGGTAGGGGCGATTGCCTGCGTCGGGCGCATGGCGCTGACCAACTATCTGCTGCAGACCCTGATTTGCACCACCCTGTTTTACCGCTTCGGCCTGTTTATGAAATATGACCGCTTACAGCTGTTAGCCTTCGTGCCGCCCGTATGGGCGGTCAATCTCCTCTTCTCGTGGTTTTGGCTACGTCATTTCCGTCAAGGCCCCGTTGAGTGGCTATGGCGTCAATTAACCCTGCGTGCATCGGGGACATCATTAAAAGATACATCCAGATAACGATCTGGATCACAATCATTAACAAAATGGATGTAACCGTTTCCATCCCTGTGACCTCACTCACGTAGCGTGCGGCACGTCGCTGCCAGAATAGCCTCCTTGCTGAACACAGGAGGTGAGTGTGACGTACTGCAATGCTCTACAGGTCGGTGAGTATGATCACCATTCGTGATGTCGCCCGCCAGGCGGGTGTTTCCGTCGCGACGGTTTCGCGCGTGCTGAATAACAGCGCGCTGGTGAGCCCGGATACGCGAGAAGCGGTAATGAAGGCGGTGTCGCTGCTGGGCTATCGGCCGAACGCCAATGCGCAGGCGCTGGCTACGCAGGTCAGCGATACCATCGGCGTGGTGGTGATGGACGTGTCGGACGCCTTTTTTGGCGCGCTGGTGAAAGCGGTTGATACCGTCGCCCAGCAGCATCATAAATATGTGCTTATCGGCAATAGCTATCATGAAGCGGAAAAAGAGCGCAACGCCATCGAGGTGCTGATTCGCCAGCGCTGTTCGGCGCTGATCGTCCACTCTAAAGCGCTGAGCGACGCGGAGCTGGGGGATTTTATGGAGCATATGCCAGGAATGGTGCTGATTAACCGCATCGTGCCGGGGTACGCCCACCGCTGCGTTGGGCTGGATAACGTCAGCGGCGCGCTGATGGCGACCCGCATGCTGCTCAATCATGGCCACCAGCGCATCGGCTATCTCTCTTCCAATCACGGTATCGAAGATGATGATTTACGGCGGGAAGGGTGGTTCAGAGCGTTACATGAGCACGGCATTGTCGCTCCCGAAAGCTGGGTGGGTTCCGGGTCGCCTGATATGCAGGGCGGCGAGGCGGCGATGGTCGAGCTGCTGGGGCGCAACCTCGGTCTGACCGCGGTCTTCGCCTATAACGACAGCATGGCGGCCGGCGCGCTCACGACGCTTAAAGATAACGGCATTGCCGTACCGCAGCATCTTTCGCTGATCGGTTTTGATGATATCCCCATTTCCCGTTACACCGATCCGCAGCTGACGACGGTGCGCTACCCGATTATGTCGATGGCGAAACTGGCGACCGAGCTGGCGCTACAGGGGGCGGCGGGGAAGCTGGATCGTGAGGCCAGCCACTGTTTTATGCCGACGCTGGTGCGCCGACATTCGGTGGCGCAGAGGCAAATTGTGGGGCCGATCACTAACTAATTATCTGCCTGATGTAACCGCTTTCAATATGTGAGTGATTTCACAGTTTGTTAACATTAAGCTGACTATGATTGCTGCGTTTACAAGTCTGAACATACTATGTCACGGTGATTAATCACTTTTACAGCAGTAATCGGCGTTAAACGATGAATAAAGCCGTTTTTCAGGAGCGTTACCCTACACGGAAGACAGAATTACAGTCGTGAATGTCGCTGTGCAGTAACATTAATGTAACGCTCGCCAGCCATTTTCACACCAAAGACCCTGCATAATAAAACCGGAGATTCCATGAATAAGAAGGTGTTAACCCTGTCTGCTGTAATGGCCAGCATGTTATTCGGCGCCGCGGCGCACGCAGCAGATACGCGTATCGGCGTGACGATTTATAAATACGACGACAACTTTATGTCGGTGGTGCGCAAGGCAATTGAGAAAGACGGCAAATCGGCGCCGGATGTTCAGCTGCTCATGAATGACTCGCAAAACGACCAGTCCAAGCAGAACGATCAGATTGACGTCCTGTTGGCAAAAGGCGTGAAGGCGCTGGCGATTAACCTGGTTGACCCGGCGGCGGCGGGGACGGTCATCGATAAAGCCCGTGGCCAGAACGTACCGGTGGTGTTCTTTAACAAAGAGCCATCCCGTAAGGCGCTGGATAGCTACGATAAAGCGTACTATGTCGGTACCGATTCAAAAGAGTCCGGCGTGATTCAGGGTGACCTGATTGCCAAACACTGGAAAGCGAACCCGAACTGGGATCTGAATAAAGACGGCCAGATTCAGTTTGTCCTGCTGAAAGGCGAACCGGGTCATCCGGATGCGGAAGCGCGTACCACCTACGTGATTAAAGAGCTGAACGACAAGGGCTTCAAAACCCAGCAGCTGGCCTTAGACACCGCCATGTGGGACACCGCACAGGCGAAAGATAAGATGGATGCCTGGCTGTCTGGCCCGAACGCCAACAAAATTGAAGTCGTTATCGCCAACAACGATGCGATGGCCATGGGCGCGGTAGAAGCGCTGAAGGCTCACAATAAGAGCAGCATCCCGGTGTTCGGCGTCGATGCGTTGCCGGAAGCGTTAGCGTTGGTTAAATCCGGCGCTATGGCGGGTACCGTGCTGAACGATGCCAACAACCAGGCGAAAGCCACCTTCGATCTGGCGAAAAATCTCGCCGATGGGAAAGAACCGGCTGCCGGCACTAACTGGAAAATTGAAAATAAGATTGTCCGCGTACCGTACGTGGGCGTTGATAAAGACAATCTGAGCGAATTTATCGGTAAGTAATAGCTTAATAAGCTGCGGGCGTGCGCGCTGTACGCCCGATTATTCCTGATACAGAACCCGTCCCTGTTCGTCGTTAATTCGTCGGCAGGGGTATGCACGCACGCAGCCAGGTATAACTATGGTCAGCAATAATAGCGAACGGTCAGGCGAATATTTGTTGGAAATGACCAACATCAACAAATCGTTTCCTGGCGTCAAGGCTCTCGATAATGTGAACCTCAAGGTTCGTCCCCACTCTATTCATGCCTTAATGGGGGAGAACGGCGCGGGCAAATCAACATTATTAAAATGCCTATTTGGGATCTATCAAAAAGATTCCGGCAGTATTCTTTTTCAGGGACAAGAGATCGATTTCCATTCGGCTAAAGAAGCCCTGGAAAACGGTATTTCAATGGTTCATCAGGAATTAAACCTGGTCTTACAGCGTTCGGTGATGGACAACATGTGGCTGGGACGTTATCCCACCAAAGGCGTGTTTGTCGATCAGGACAAAATGTATCGTGATACCAAAGCGATTTTCGATGAGCTGGATATTGATATCGACCCGCGCGCTCGCGTCGGTACGCTATCGGTATCGCAAATGCAGATGATTGAAATTGCGAAGGCATTTTCCTATAACGCCAAAATTGTCATTATGGATGAGCCGACCTCTTCGTTAACTGAAAAAGAGGTCAATCATCTGTTTAAAATTATCCGCAAGCTGAAAGAGCGCGGCTGCGGCATTGTCTATATTTCCCACAAAATGGAAGAGATCTTCCAGCTGTGCGATGAAATTACTATCCTGCGCGACGGCCAGTGGATCGCCACCCAGCCGCTGGAAGGGCTGGATATGGATAAGATCATCGCGATGATGGTAGGCCGCTCCCTCAATCAGCGCTTCCCGAACAAGGAAAATAAGCCGGGCGAGGTGATTCTTGAGGTGCGCAATTTAACCTCGCTGCGCCAGCCGTCGATTCGCGATATCTCTTTCGATCTGCACAAAGGCGAAATCCTGGGGATTGCCGGGCTGGTCGGAGCGAAACGTACCGATATCGTCGAGACGTTATTCGGCATTCGCGAGAAGGCCGGCGGGACGATCAGGCTGCACGGTAAGAAGATTAACAACCATAGCGCCAATGAAGCCATCAACCACGGCTTTGCGCTGGTGACCGAAGAGCGCCGCTCGACGGGAATTTATGCCTACCTGGATATCGGTTTTAACTCGCTGATCTCCAATATTAAAAAATACAAGAATAAGGTCGGATTGCTGGATAATTCACGCATGAAAAGCGATACCCAATGGGTGATTGATTCAATGCGCGTGAAAACCCCGGGGCAGCACACGCAAATTGGTTCGTTGTCCGGTGGCAACCAGCAGAAAGTTATTATCGGTCGCTGGCTATTAACCCAGCCGGAAATACTGATGCTCGATGAACCCACGCGTGGGATTGACGTTGGGGCGAAGTTCGAAATTTACCAGCTGATCGCCGAGCTGGCAAAAAAAGACAAAGGGATCATTATTATTTCCTCCGAGATGCCGGAGCTGCTGGGTATTACTGACCGTATTCTGGTAATGAGCAATGGTCTCGTTGCCGGAATTGTTGAGACTAAAACCACCACGCAAAACGAAATTCTCCGTCTTGCGTCGTTGCACCTTTAAGATCAGGGGCTCCTCATGAGTGCGTTAAATAAAAAGAGTTTTCTCACCTATTTGAAAGAAGGTGGGATTTACGTGGTTCTTTTAGTATTACTGGCTATTATTATTTTCCAGGATCCGACTTTCTTAAGCTTGCTGAACTTAAGTAATATTCTGACCCAGTCTTCGGTGCGTATTATTATCGCGCTCGGCGTGGCCGGACTGATTGTCACTCAGGGTACCGACCTTTCAGCCGGACGTCAGGTCGGCCTCGCGGCGGTTATCGCCGCCACCATGCTGCAGGCGGTGGACAACGCCAATAAGGTCTTCCCGGAAATGGCCACGATGCCGATTCCGCTGGTTATCCTGCTGGTGTGCGCGATCGGCGCGGTGATTGGCCTTATCAACGGCATTATCATTGCTTACCTGAACGTGACGCCGTTTATCACCACCCTCGGCACGATGATCATCGTTTACGGTATCAACTCCCTGTATTACGACTTTGTGGGCGCGTCGCCGATCTCCGGCTTCGATAGCCACTTCTCGCAGTTTGCCCAGGGGTTTGTGGCGCTGGGTTCATTCCGCCTGTCGTATATCACCTTCTATGCGCTGATTGCCGTGTTCTTCGTATGGATCCTGTGGAACAAGACCCGCTTTGGCAAAAACATTTTTGCTATCGGCGGCAACCCGGAAGCGGCGAAGGTTTCCGGCGTCAACGTCGCTCTGAACCTGCTGATGATTTATGCGCTCTCCGGCGTGTTCTACGCCTTCGGCGGCCTGCTGGAAGCCGGACGCATCGGTTCGGCGACCAACAACCTTGGCTTTATGTATGAACTGGATGCGATTGCCGCCTGCGTGGTCGGCGGCGTATCGTTCAGCGGCGGGGTCGGCACCGTGTTCGGCGTGGTGACCGGGGTGATTATCTTCACCGTCATCAACTACGGTCTGACCTATATCGGCGTGAACCCGTACTGGCAGTACATTATCAAAGGGGCGATTATTATCTTCGCTGTAGCATTGGATTCGCTGAAGTACGCGCGGAAGAAGTAAGTTTCTCTCTCGGAAAAAGCTGCCTGCGGGCAGCTTTTTTTATTTGCGCGGGACGGGATCACGAAAATTAATATTGCGGTGCCAATAGCCGTTGGTTTTTTCATATCTGGAATACGTTACTATTTTTGGCAAAATGTAAACATGTGTTTATGTATTTTTCCGCAAACTAAGGATATTATGCTCATTTGCTGTTTTGATAATGGAAAGGAACCCTCGAATGTTAAAGAAAATGATAGCTGTGATAGGCTTCGGAAGCCTCGTATTATTAAGCGGTTGTGCAAAAGAATCATCCCGCTCACTCGAAGTCGCTAAGGTGACGACCTGGAATACGCCTTACCACGGCGCTCGCAGCCCAATTTCAGTGGGTAAGTTTGATAACCGCTCCAGCTATATGAATGGCGTATTCTCTGATGGCGTCGATCGTTTGGGTAATCAGTCAAAAACAATTCTCATAACACATTTGCAACAAACCGGGCGATTCAATGTTCTCGATCGGAGTAATATGGCCGAGTTGCAGAATGAAGCCAGTATAAAAGGGACCCGCCAGACGCTGAAGGGCGCTGACTACGTGGTGACGGGGGACGTGACCGAATTTGGGCGCAAGGAAGTCGGCGACCATCAATTATTTGGCATCCTGGGAAGAGGGAAGAGCCAAATTGCCTATGCCAAAGTCAATCTTAATATCGTGAATGTCCAGACATCCGAAGTCGTTTTTTCGTCGCAGGGTGCCGGGGAATTTGAGCTTTCTAACCGCGAAGTGATCGGATTCGGCGGTACCGCCAGCTATGACTCCACGCTAAACGGAAAAGTGTTGGATCTCGCTATCCGCGAAGCCGTAAATAATCTGGTTGCAGGTATCGAAAGCGGTGCGTGGACACCGGCTAAATAATCGTTCTGATTTCGACATTTCCCGTGTACGTACGGTGAAATGTCGCTTTAAATCATAATATGGATGTTAAAAATGAATATTATCCGTTCTGTTTTAATTCTGCTCGCCGTGGCGGTGATAAGCGGTTGTGCGACAAGCCCCAAACCCCTCTATAGCTGGAATGAATATCAGCCTGTGGTTTATGAGTATTACGCGCTGGATATGGGGCCACAAGAGCAAATCGAAACATTAAAAAAAGATATTGAAAAAGCGCGGGCGCAGGCGCTTCCTGTTCCTCCGGGACTGCATGCGCATCTTGGGATGTTATATATCGATACCGGTCATCCGGAGCTGGCAAAAACAGAATTTGAACAGGAGAAACGGCTGTTTCCTGAATCCAGCCAGTTTATGGATTTTCTGTTGAAGAAAATGCAGGGAGGCAAAGCATGAAAAAGTTATATGTAATATGCGCGGGTTTATTACTGACCCTGCTGTTGAGCGGTTGCGCGCCGAAAAAATCCTATGACTACACGGCATTCAGGCAGAGTAAACCGAAGAGTATTCTGGTCCTGCTGCCGAAAAACGAATCACCGGACGTTAAAGCGGGCTATGGGGTCCTTTCGCAGGTCACGCTGCCGCTTGCCGAGGCGGGATATTATGTTTTCCCTGTTGCCGTCGTTGATAACACCTTTAAACAAAATGGCGTCGTGAATGGTGAAGAAATGCACGGTGTCAGCCATCAAAAGCTAAGAGAAATTTTTGGCGCTGACGCTGTGCTCTATCTTAAGGTCACGGAATATGGGACATCGTATCAGGTTATCAACAGCGATACCCGCGTCGCCGTTTCCGGTGAGCTGGTGGATATTCGTAACGGAAAACTATTATGGAAAGGCAGCGCGGTGGCTTCCAGCAGCGAAAGTGACGGTAGCGGCGGTTCGCTTTTAGGCATGCTTATCCAGGCGGCCGTTGACCAGATAGTCAACACCATGACCGACAGAAGCTATAAGGTCGCGGGTATTGCCGATGCGCGACTGCTCACGCCTGCCGCGCCAGCAGGGATGCTGTACGGCCCTCGCTCTCCTAAATACGGTAAAGATTTGCAATAGCGTCCTCAATAGATGGCCGATGCGCGCCTTTGCATCGGCCATCTATTGCTTATCATGAACCCCTCTTTGCCAGATAACGAGGCTACTTCTCTTTTTTCTGCAGCTCCAGCAGCTGCTGGGGCGTGACCGCCGGATAGGACTGCGCGCCGTCGGGAACTTCCTGCTGCGCGGGGATGGGGATCAGCGGGCCTAAAAAGCGCGGCTCGCGTTTAAAAATATAGAGATCCGCCAGCGCGCCGAAGCGGGCGCCGAACTCGCGCAGGCGAACGCTCCACATATCCTTTGGCGATGGTACCGCGTAGCACTGCGCCTGAATCCCCATATGCAGGGCAATAAACAGCGCCCGCTCGCAGTGGAAGCGTTGGGTAATGATAATAAAGTCGTTCGTATCGAAGACCTTACGGGTGCGAACAATCGAATCGAGCGTACGAAAACCCGCATAGTCCAGCACGATATCCGCCGGATCGACGCCGGCTTTAATCAAATCGCGGCGCATGGTCATCGGCTCGTTATAGCTTTGCAGCGCGTTATCGCCGCTGAGCAGCAGATAGTTCACCTTGCCGCTGTTGTAGGCGTTCAGCGCGCCCTGAATCCGGTAACGATAATATTGGTTGATAACCCCGGTACGGTAGTACTTAGCGGTACCGAGCACGACGCCGACCTGGCGATAGGGCAGGTCCTGCAGCTCGTCGTAAATATAGGGAGAGGTTTTCCAGCTCATCCAGCGGTCAAGACCCAGCACGGTTAACAGCAGCAAGCCGAACAGGACTAACAGGCTGTATAACACACGCTTTAACATGAACCTGGCTCAATAGTGGATGAGGGAAGCTTCAGGCTACTTTACCCGTCGGGCAAGCGCAAGAAACCGTCGTTTAATTGCGGGGATTTTCAACAGTGCGGGCCGTTTGGCCCGCAGAATGTGACTAACCTAACAGTACGCGATCGATATTATGGCAGCCCAGCGCCTTCAGCGTCGCCGCGGTGGCGTCCCACTGGATAAGCGCCGCATCGGCCTTTTCGGCCAGAATTGCGCGCTGGATATCCGGGTAATCGTATCCGTTGAGGCTCAGCAGATTCAGTGCGCCCTGCAGCGGAGGCAGCGTCGGGTTAAAGGCGGCGTTCTCGGCGTAGCTGCCGGTGAAAAGGGTGCCGTCTTTCAGCTCCAGCGCTACGCCGGAGGGCGAATTGCTGTAAGGCGTATGGCAACGGTTGGCCGCCTGAATCGCCGCCTGAGCCAGCGCGTCGCCGCTGAGCGGGAAGCCGTGGTCCTGCTCGTCCATCAGCAGGGTTTTAATGTCCAGATCTTTCGGGCCGAAAGCGTCCGGCAAATAGTGCTGCAGCGAATGCGCCTCGCGACCGGGGAGGTGGATGCGCAGCGCCAGGCCGCTGTTCAGCTCGTTCATAAACTGTCGGCAGTGGCCGCAGGGAGTATAGTTAACGGTAATCGCCCGCAGGGATTTTTCGCCGCGCAGCCAGGCATGGCTGATGGCGCTTTGTTCGGCGTGCACGGTTTGCTGCATAGTGGCGCCGAGAAATTCCATATTGCCGCCGAAGTACCAGGTACCGCTGATGCCGCGGGCAATCGCGCCGACGTTAAAATGGGAAAGATCGGCCCCC